>OCAK01000499.1_pt1 | contig 35231 bp, 37 predicted proteins | sample 1538301 | NCBI WGS metagenome assembly OCAK01 (sample SAMEA2580285, study PRJEB22360) | human gut metagenome | biome: human gut; feature: human-associated habitat; material: faeces | place: Denmark | collected 2008/2010 | reverse complement strand
AGCCAAGAAGTGGCTGGAAACAGGTGCGCAGCCCACTGAAACCGTTGGAAAGCTTTTAAAAATCGCAGGCATCCAGTAATTGGTGTAAGTGAGGTGGAAGGATGAAGGAATTAGTAGAAGTGATTGCAAAAGCACTGGTGGAGAACCCTGGGGAGGTAGTTGTTACCGAAACCATGAAGGGTGAGGATACCTTGATTGAGCTTAAGGTATCTCCGGCTGATATGGGCAAGGTCATTGGCAAACAGGGCCGAATTGCAAAAGCAATCCGTTCCGTAGTCAAGGCCGCTGCATCCAAGGAAGACAAGAAAGTGATCGTTGAGATTCAGTAAGCAGGAACCGCCGGCAGACACGCCAGGCGGTTCATTTCTTAACAGGAGATACAGAAAGGTATGCAGAATATGGAAGATATGCTGAGAGTAGGCGTCATTGCCTCCACTCATGGAGTCAAGGGAGAAGTGAAGGTATTCCCCACAACAGACGACGCTGCCCGATTTAAACAGTTGAAGGAAGTATTACTTGACACAGGAAAAGAACGGTTGCCGCTGACTATTGAGCATGTGAAATTTTTTAAAAACATGGTTATCCTGAAATTCAAGGGATATGACAGTATCAACGACATCGAGAAATATAAATCAAAGGATCTGCTGATTTTCAGGGAAAATGCAGTGGAATTAGGCCCTGATGAATATTTTATTACCGATTTGATTGGATTAGAGGTAATGACTGATCAGGGGGAAACGCTGGGAGTCATGAAGGATGTATTAGAAACAGGAGCCAATGACGTCTATGTGGTGGAGCTGGAAAGCGGTAAGGAGCTTTTGGTTCCTGCTATCGGGGAGTGTATTCTGGATGTAAATCTGGAAGAGAGAACTATGAAAATTCATCTGCTGGAGGGGCTGCTGGAGCTGTGATTCCAGGCCTTCCCAGCTTCTGCCAGCGGTGAAGCCCCGGAGCTTCCTTATGTTTTAGGAGATAACCTATGTCAAATATAACCGTATTAGACCAGAATACAATCAATAAAATTGCGGCAGGAGAGGTCATTGAGCGTCCCGCCTCCGTAGTAAAGGAGCTTCTGGAAAATGCTATTGATGCCCAGGCCACGGCTGTAACAGTAGAGATAAAGGAGGGAGGCATCTCCCTGATCCGTGTGACGGACAATGGAAGCGGTATTCCAATGGAGCAGATACCGCTGGCCTTTTTGCGTCACGCTACCAGTAAGATTAAAACGGTTGAGGATTTATTTGTTATTTCCTCTCTGGGATTCAGGGGAGAGGCATTAGCCAGTATCGCTTCTGTATCCCAGGTGGAGCTCATAACCAAGACAAGCGATAGTCTTACAGGCTCCCGGTATCAGCTTGAAGGAGGCCTGAATGAAAAATTAGAGGAAATCGGAGCGCCTGAGGGAACCACTGTGATTGTGAGAAATCTGTTTTACAATACTCCTGCCAGAAGAAAATTTCTCAAGACGCCCATGACGGAGGGAGCACACGTGTCTGCTGTTGTGGAGAAGATTGCCTTATCCCGCCCGGATATCTCAATCCGTCTGATTATCAATAACCAGAATAAGCTTTATACCTCTGGCAATCATAATCAGAAGGATTTGATTTATACTGTTTTTGGACGGGACATAGCGGCAAACCTTCTTTGTGTCAGTGCGCAGGAGGATGAGGTAGGAATTTCCGGTTTCATTGGCAAACCTGTCATTGCCAGATCCAACCGGAATTATGAGAATTACTTCATCAATGGCCGCTATATTAAGAGCAGCATTATTTCTAAAGCAATCGAGGAAGCCTACAAGCCTTTTATGATGCAGCATAAGTATCCCTTCACTATGCTGCACCTGCGTATTGAGCCTGGGACCTTGGATGTAAATGTCCATCCTACTAAAATGGAGCTGCGTTTCTCAGACGGTGAGAAGATCTACCGTTCTGTTTTAAGGACGGTAGGAGCTGCGCTGGCTCACAAGGAGCTGATTCCTGAGGTGAGTCTGGAAGAGAGCAGTAAAAAGGATGGGAAGACTCTGGCAAAACATCTTGCTCCCAGACCGGAGCCCTTTGAGGTTAACCGCAGGGAGATACTGGGGGCAGGACAGAGGACTGAAGCTTATAACGGAGAACGTTCAGCTCCAGGGCAGCCTTTGGGAGTTCAGAGGGTCAGGGAGGACGCCAAAGTTTGTTCCCCATCCGTAGAATACAGCCAGGCTTCTTCCTTAAAGCCGGACTATCTCAATGAGACCACACCTGAATGGCTGAAGGAGCAGAACAACCGTCAGCTGAAAGAAAAATCCTCAATAGAAGCTTCAGACATCGTTCAGAATGCACAGGCAGCTTTCGCGGCAAAGCAGGAAAGTGCAGCTTCTGAGCCCGGGATTCTTCAAAAAGAGCCGAAGGTTCAGGCTCCTCCAAAGCCGGAGCAGCTGGAGCTTTTCGATGGAAAGCTTCTGGATGCAAGGTCACGGTCAAGACACAAGCTAATTGGACAGCTGTTTGCCACCTACTGGCTGATAGAGTTCCAGGATCAGCTATTTATCATTGATCAGCATGCGGCCCATGAAAAGGTGCTGTATGAGAAAACGCTGAATATACTCAAGACCAGGAAGTATGACACCCAGATGGTAGAGCCTCCTATTATCCTCACCCTTAATATGAACGAAGAAGTTCTGCTGAAAAAATATATGAGGTATTTCACGGACATGGGCTTTGAGATCGAGCACTTTGGAGGGAGGGAATACGCAGTGAGAGGAGTCCCGGCAAATCTGTTCTCAATTGCAAAGAAAGAGCTCTTGATCGAGATGCTGGACGGACTTTCAGAGGATATGTCCGTCCGCAATCCAGACATGATCTATGAGAAGGTGGCATCCATGTCCTGCAAAGCAGCCGTAAAAGGTCATATGACCTTGTCTGCGGCAGAGGCCGACAGTCTGATCGACCAGCTTCTGGAGCTGGAAAATCCTTACGCCTGCCCTCATGGACGGCCTACCATTATAGCCATGACAAGGTACGAGCTGGAGAAAAAATTTAAGCGTATTGTTTAGCTGTTATGCTACCGGCCTGCCTGAAAGGAGCGTATGCCATATGAAGCAGCCATTAATTATACTGACCGGACCTACAGCGGTGGGAAAAACGGATCTTTCCATAAAGCTGGCAGGAGCCATTGACGGAGAGATTATAAGCGCTGATTCCATGCAGGTATACCGCCACATGGACATTGGCTCTGCAAAAGTTACCAGGGAAGAAATGGGAGGGATTCCCCATTATCTAATTGATGTGCTGGAGCCGGATCAGGAATTTAATGTAGTTTCCTTCCAGTCCATGGCAAAGAAAGCCCTGAAAGAAATCTATTCCCATGGGCATATACCTATCATTGCCGGAGGCACAGGATTTTATATACAGGCCCTTCTTTATGATATTGATTTCACGGAAAATGACGGGGACAGCTCCATTCGGCGGGAGCTGGAAGCTCTGGCTGTTTCAGAAGGAGAGCAGGCGCCTCTGATTCTTCACAGCATGCTTCAGAAGGCAGATCCCAAAGCAGCCGCAGACATTCATCCTAACAATATCAAGCGAGTGATACGGGCCATTGAGTATTTCCGTCAGACAGGTGAGCGTATCTCCCTCCATAATGAGAGAGCCCACGCAAAGGAATCTCCCTACAATTTTCTCTACTATGTGGTAACGACAGAACGGGATCAGCTCTACCGGCGCATTGAAAACAGGGTGGATCGGATGCTGGAGCAGGGCCTGGTAGAAGAGGTGCAGAGGCTGAAGGCTATGGGCTGCCACAGAGGCCAGACCTCTATGCAGGGCTTGGGCTACAAGGAGATCCTGGATTATCTCAACGGAGAATGCTCCCTGGATGAAGCTATATACCGCTTAAAACGGGATACCCGCCATTTTGCAAAGCGGCAGCTTACCTGGTTTAAAAGAGAGAGAGATGTACACTGGCTTCATCTCCCTGATTTCCAGGGGGATCTGTCTTTGGCGCTGGAACGAATGATAGAGGATTGCATAAACCAGGGGATTGTGATACAATAACAAACCGATTGAGATATTATAGCATCCGGCAGCAGAGCGTAAGAAGGATGCCTTTGGATGGGGAGAGAGGATAATATGAAGCCAGGAAATAAAAATGACATGTATGAAAGCCTGGGCGTCAGTAAAGAGGCGCTGGATTTTGGAAGAACGGTCGAGGCGGAATTATATTCCCGTTTTAAGGACATAGACGAGACCGCCGAGTACAATCAGCTTAAGGTTATCAAGGGAATGCAGGATAACTGCGTCAGCGATATACACTTTGCGGCTACCACCGGCTATGGCTACAATGATTTGGGACGGGATACCCTGGAAAATGTGTATGCCAGCGTATTCCACGGTGAAAGCGCTCTTGTGCGCCCCCAGCTTGTAAGCGGCACCCATGCCCTCCATGTAGCTCTCTCAGGGAACCTTCGTCCTGGAGACGAGCTTCTTTCTCCAGTAGGGAAGCCCTATGACACCCTGGAGGAAGTCATTGGAATCCGTGAGTCAGCCGGTTCCCTGAAAGAATACGGAGTCACCTATCGTCAGGTGGATCTTCTGGAAGATGGAAGCTTTGACTTTGACAATATCGCAAAAGCCATCAATGACAATACAAAGCTGGTAACTATCCAGCGCTCCAAAGGGTATGCTGTCCGTCCCACTCTTTCCGTAGAGCGAATAGGGGAGCTTATTTCCTTTATTAAAAACAGAAAACCTGAGGTCATCTGCATGGTAGACAACTGCTATGGAGAGTTTGTAGAAACCATAGAGCCTATGGATGTAGGAGCCGATCTGATGGTAGGCTCCCTTATTAAGAATCCGGGCGGAGGCCTGGCTCCCATTGGCGGCTATATTGTGGGTACGCAGGAATGTGTGGACCGTGCCTCTTACCGCTTAAGCGCTCCAGGCATTGGAAAGGAGGTAGGAGCCAGTCTGGGTATGAACCAGCCTTTTTACCAGGGGCTGTTTCTGGCTCCTGCCGTAGTTGCAGGCGCACTCAAGGGAGCGATTTTTGCGGCCAATGTCTACGAACGCCTTGGCTTTGACGTAGCGCCAAATGGAAGGGAATCCCGCCATGATATCATACAGTCTATTACCTTCGGAACCCCGGAGGGAGTGATTGCTTTTTGTAAAGGGATTCAGAAGGCTGCTCCAGTCGATAGTTTTGTAACCCCAGAGCCCTGGGATATGCCTGGATATGACAGTCAGGTAATTATGGCAGCGGGAGCATTTATTCAGGGTTCTTCCATTGAGCTTTCAGCAGACGGCCCTATAAAGCCGCCTTATTCCGCATATTTTCAGGGAGGCCTTACCTGGTATCATGCAAAGCTGGGGATTCTGAAATCTTTGCAGCAGCTTCTGGATGATGGCGTTTTAAAGAAATTGTAATAAGATCATTTGTTTTTACAAAAATATTAAGATGACACTCTAACTATAATATGGTATACTGTGAACACTTGGCAGGGCCTTTACGTGCCTGGCAAGAACACATGTCTGAATACGCAGTGGATTTTTTCACAGAGTGTCCATGGCAGGCTTTAGTAATGAGAGGCGCCGGAGGAATACACATGCATTACAAGAATGTTTGGATATTATTAATTATGCTTCTTGCGGGAATTGTTCTGGGTGGATTTATGGGGCAGCTGGCCGAGGGTATTTCCTGGCTGGAATGGCTGAATTTCGGACAATCCTTTGGCCTGGATTCCCCTCTTGTAATCAATTTCGGAATTTTGGTCATTACCTTTGGGCTTACCATCAAAATTACCATGGCAAGCATCATAGGAGTGGCTCTTGCCCTGATTATTTACCGGTATATCTAACCGGTTCCCCATGTTTTCCAAACTTTGTACTTGGAGAGGTGCGTAGTAAGGAGAAAGATGGAAAGAATAAGAATGAAGGATTTACCCGCTGAAAACCGCCCCTATGAAAAGTGCCTTCAAGCAGGTCCTAAGAGCCTGTCCGACGGGGAGCTTCTGGCGGTCATCATACGCACAGGCAGCAGGGAGGATACCTCTCTTGCGCTGGCAGAAAAGCTTTTAGCCCTTGGCAGCCCCGGCGGCGGACTGCTGGGGCTTTTACACCATTCACTGACAGATCTGACGGAAATCAAAGGCATCGGTAAGGTAAAGGCAATTCAGCTTCTTTGTATCGGCGAGCTTTCCCGGCGCATCTGGAAGCGAAAAGCACAGGAGCGGCCTCAGACCTTTAAACACCCGGAAGACATATCGGCCTATTATATGGAAGATATGCGTCATCTGGAGCAGGAAGAAATTCATGCTATGTTTTTTAACACCAAGCAGGTCATGATCAAGGAGCTTCTCTTAGCCAGAGGGACCGTAAACGCCTCTGTTATGACGCCCAGGGAGCTCTTGATTGAGGCGCTGCGCTGCCGGGCTGTCAGCATGGTTCTGGTCCATAATCATCCCAGCGGTGACACGGCTCCCAGCCGCGCGGATATCCTTCTAACCAGACGTGTGAAAGAAGCGGGAGATGTGATAGGAATTCAGTTGATTGACCATATTATAATCGGAGACAGATGCTACTTAAGCTTTCGCCAGCAGCATCTGCTGTGAGAAGCTGACTGCTTACCTTACAGGTGGATGATAACCGGGTATGGCTGTTCCCGGAAAAGAAAGCGGCCGGACTGCGCTGTTGGCAGCTTATATTCACTGAATTGTGACTGCCAGCGCTTTGGGATAAAGCAGTTATAAAATACATCTAAAAGGAACGATATCCATGGAATCGAAACACAGTAAATATATATTAGCTGTTCTTACTGTACTTTGTGTGCTGCTCATTGGCATCACCTCTTTAAAGGACGGAATTATGGAGCCTTTGCGTACGGGAGTGGGATATTTCCTCATCCCCATCCAGTCAGGCGTCAATGCGGTAGGAACCGGCATTTATAAGGAAATCAGCACCTACGGAACCTTAAAAAGCGCTCTTGATGAAAATGAAAAGCTGAAAAAACAGGTGGATCAGCTGATGGAAGAAAATAACCGCCTTCAGGCGGAACAGTATGAGCTGGAGCGTCTTCGTCAGCTCTATGAGCTGGATCAGGAGTATATGCAGTATGAAACGATCGGAGCGAGGGTCATTGCCAGAGATTCGGAGAAATGGTTTCAGGTATTCCGAATCAATAAAGGCTCAGCTGACGGAGTAGCTGTGGATATGAATGTGGTAGCCGGCGGAGGGCTGGTAGGAATTGTAACTGATGTGGGAGCCAATTATGCCACTGTGCGCTCTATCATTGACGATTCCAGCCGTGTGGGCGCAATGAAGGTAAATTCTTCCTATGGATGTATTGTAGCAGGCGATTTGACTCTATACGAGGAGGGAAGACTGAAGCTAACCGATTTTTCTAAGAACGCAGTTGTACGGGACGGTGACCAAATTGTTACTTCCAACATCAGCTCCAAATTTCTTCCGGGAATTTTAATTGGCTATGCGGCAAATGTTACTATTGATTCAGAGCATTTGACCCAGTCCGGTTATCTGATTCCGGCGGCTGATTTTGATAACCTCCAGGAGGTACTGATTCTCACCGATGTCAAAGATACAGGAGAGGCGGCTTCTAATTGAAAAATGCAAAGATAAAACAGGTACTTATCAATATATTATTTATTGTGCTGGCATTTACAGTACAAAACTGCGTGTTTCCGCTGCTGCCCTTTTTATCGGTTACACCTAACCTTTTGCTGATTCTGACCTTTTCGTTCGGCTTTATTCACGGAAAAAATGCAGGCATGTTCTATGGTGTGCTTTCAGGACTTATGCTGGATTTGTTCTATAGCGGTCCTTTCGGATTTTATACATTGATCTATGTATACATTGGCTATGTGAATGGTATTTTTACAAAATATTACTATGAGGATTACATTATCCTGCCGCTCATCCTCAGTATTGTAAATGAGCTTTGCTACAGCTTTTATATTTACCTGTTTCGTTTCCTGATAAGAGGAAGACTCGATCTTCCCTACTATTTTTGGACGATTATCTTACCAGAGACAATTTTTACTGCTGTAACCACGCTTTTGGTTTACCGGCTGTTTTTATCTGCCAGCCGAAGAGTGAAGGATATAGGAAAAAGGAGAGATAAACACCTTGTTTAATGAATTGCGGGAAATTCTTCAGGATTTCTTTAAAAAACTGTTTGCTTCCAGGCTTTTTGCCCTTTCTGTTATATTTACCCTTATGTTTGCGGGGCTGATCGGGAAGCTGTTTCGTATGCAGATATTGGAGGGAAGCAGTTACCAGGAAGAGTATATGCAGCTGACAGAAAAAAGCACCACGACCCCTGGCACCAGAGGCAATATTTACGATCGCAATGGAAATCTGCTGGCCTACAACCAGCTGGCCTATGTGGTCACCATCCAGGATACAGGAGACTATCCTCGTCCGGCAGATCGAAATGCCATGCTGTACCGGCTGGTAAGTATTCTGGAGCGCAGAGGGGAGACTGTGGAGGGAAAGCTGGAGCTGGCCATGGATCAGAATGGGGAGATGGTATTTACGTATGGGCCTGAGTCTGCCAGAAACCGTTTTCTATTAAATTTTTACGGACTGCCCAGCACCGATAAGCTGGATGACGCCAAGGGCAGATATCCTTCCAATATTACAGCCAGGGAAGCATTTGAGTATAAAAAGAAAGCGTATGAGCTGGACAGGATGAAGGATGAAAAGGGAAATCCACTGATTCTTCCGGATAAAACAGCTCTGGATATTATAAATATTATATATACCATGAAGCTGACGGAATACAAGAAGTATGAGACAACTACAGTAGCCACCGGTATTTCTGAGGAAACGATGATGGAAATCAACGAAAATATTGCTGATTTAAAGGGGGTAGCTGTGGAACAGTCCTCTATCCGCAAATATAATGACAGCCTTTATTTTGCTCCTATTATTGGATATACAGGGAAGGTTCAGGAAGAACAGATTGCAGATCTGAATGAACAGTGGCGTCAATCTGAAGGAGAAAAGGGACTGACTGGGGACACAGCGGAAAAGTACGATTTAAACGATATTGTAGGACGTACAGGTATTGAGAAGTCCCTGGAGCTGGAGCTTCAGGGGGAAAAGGGTTACTCCAGAATGTATGTGGATAATATGGGCCGTCCCCGTGAGATGATCCAACAGACCGACGCGAAAGCAGGAAATGACGTATACCTTACCATAGACAGAGATCTGCAGATTGCCATTTATAATCTGATTGAGAAACAGCTGGCCGGAATTCTGGCCCATCAGCTGGTCAATGAAGACGTAGATCTTACCAAGGTAACAGATTCTTCAAAGATTCCGATTCCTGTGAAGGACGTCTACTATCAGCTGATTAATAATAATGTTCTTTCCCTGCCGGCTATGGCCGAAGAGGACGCAACAGATATTGAAAAGGAAATTTACAGTATATACGACGCTTCCAGAGAGCAGATTTTGAACACCCTTAGCAATGAGCTGAAAAGCCCTCACGCCAGGGCCATGAACGAGCTGCCGGAGGATTTGTCAGCTTATATGAGATATATCTACAGCTTTCTGTCGGACTCATCCATCGGTATTATACAAAAGGACAAAATTGACCAGAATTCACAGGAATATTTGGCCTGGAATCAGGGAACCATCAGTCTCAGAGATTATATATACAGTGGAATATCAGCAAGCTGGGTGGATACAACCCGTCTGGATATTACAACAAGCAAATATTCAAATGCTGAGGATATTTTCAACTCGCTGGTAGATTATGTGACGGAGTCTCTGCGGGATGATAGTAAATTTACAAAGCAGATGTTCCGTTATCTAATTAACAATCAGGTAATTACAGGCCGTCAGCTCTGCCTGGCTCTCTACGCTCAGGGGGTGCTTAAGGACAATCCTCAGGAAATAGCGGCGCTTCAGTCAGGAGATGAGAATTATGCCTTTGTATTTATTCGGGATAAAATATCCAAGATCGAGCTGACGCCTGCACAGCTGGCTCTGGATCCCTGTACTGCCGGCTGCGTAGTAACGGATGTTAATACTGGTGAGGTACGGGCGTTGGTTACTTATCCCAGCTATGATAATAACCGATTGTCAGGCAGCGTAGACGCTGCTTATTACAGTCAGCTAAACGAGGATCTGTCTAAGCCTTTGTACAACAACGCGACCCAGGCCAGGAAGGCTCCCGGCTCCACCTTTAAGCCCATAACGGCAGTGGCTGCTCTGGAGGAGGGAGTTATCGATACGGTGGAATCCATAGAATGTACCGGAGATTATAAGGAGGTAACCCCTGATATCAAATGCTGGATTTATCCCGGACGCCATAATCATCTGAACATTGAGGGGGCTCTGGAAAATTCCTGCAACTATTTCTTCTCGGAGGTTGCGCACAGAATGGGCACGAATGAGTACGGCATTTATTCCACAGATTCAGGGCTGGATATTATCCGCAAATATGCCTCCCTGTTCGGTTTGGATCATACCTCCGGGGTGGAAATACCTGAGAATGATCCACAGCTGACAGACAAGGATCTGGAGCGGTCTGCCATTGGTCAGGGAACCCACTCCTATACAAATGTGCAGCTTTCCCGATATGTAGCTGCTATCGCCAACAGGGGAACCGTTTTTGAATTAAGTCTTTTAGATAAGCTTACGGATTCTGACGGCAATCTGATTCAAGATTATACGCCTGAGGTTCATTCGCAGATAGAGGTAGCCGATACCACCTGGGATGCAGTCCAGGCAGGCATGCGCCGTGTGATTACCGACAGCTCGGCCAAGCGCATTTTCTCTGACCTGCCGGTAGAGGTAGCGGGCAAGACAGGAACGGCACAGGAGACTAAGACCCGTGCCAACCATGCCTTTTTCGTATCCTTCGCTCCCTACAGCCAGCCGGAGATAGCGGTGACCATCAATATCCCCTATGGTTACGCAGGAACCAATGCCGCAACCCTTGGCAAAAAGGTGTACGAGTACTATTATGGATATACGACACTGGAACAGATAGAAGGTTCCGGCGCCTTAGGTGTATCAAATGTAAATATTGGTGATTAAGCCAGCAAAAGAGGTGATTGTATGCACAATGCGGTAGTAATCAAAAGCAGTAAAGCCGGTATGACCGTTATTCTGGACCCGGAGCTTCCCTTTGACGGGCTTTTGGAAGCTCTGGGAAAAAAATTCCGGGAAAGCGCCAAATTTTGGGGCTCTGTACAGATGACTTTGACGCTGGAGGGACGCAGCCTCACAGCTGCTGAGGAATTTAAGATTGTTGATACGATTACGAGAAATTCACAGATAGAAATCCTCTGCCTTCTGGATACGGATGCACAGAGGATTGAACGCTGTGAGAAAGCGCTGAATGACAAACTGATGGAGTTGAACTCACAGACAGGACAGTTCTACCGGGGAGCCTTAAGGAGAGGGGACACTCTGGAATCGGAGGCCAGTATCGTCATTATCGGCGACGTAGATCACGGAGCCAGGGTTACGGCCAAAGGCAATGTCATTGTTCTGGGACAACTGCGCGGGACCGTGACAGCAGGCGTAGCCGGGAACCAGGACGCAGTGGTCATGGCAACCCTGATGGCCCCTTTGCAGCTGCGGATTGGAGAGTACAGCAGCCGCTTTAACGAGAAAAACAAGCGGTTAGGAAGAGGGCCAATGCTTGCTTTTCTGGAAGCTGGAAGGCTGGTAATCCGGCCGTTAAACAAAACATTTCTAAACAATATGTTAAATTTCACTTAATATCAAAAAAATACTGGAAAATTTTTGAAATTTAATGTAGAATAGGAAGGTAAAGTAATTTTTCAGGAGGTTCCTATGAGTGAAGTCATTGTGATTACTTCTGGAAAAGGCGGGGTAGGCAAGACGACTACTTCTGCCAATGTGGGAACAGGACTGGCCATCTTAGGTAAGCGGGTGGTGCTGATTGATACAGATATCGGCCTTCGCAACCTGGATGTAGTCATGGGACTGGAGAACCGCATAGTCTACAATCTTGTAGACGTGGTGGAAGGCAGCTGCCGTATGAAGCAGGCCCTGATAAGAGACAAAAGATATCCCAACCTTTACCTGTTGCCATCGGCGCAAACCAGGGACAAGACGGCTGTGAATCCGGAGCAGATGATAAAGCTGGTAGCTGACTTAAAAGAGGAATTTGACTACATACTGCTGGATTGTCCTGCGGGCATTGAACAGGGATTCTACAATGCCATAGCCGGAGCGGACAGAGCCCTGGTAGTTACTACACCTGAGGTTTCAGCTATCCGTGATGCAGATCGTATCATTGGACTTCTGGAACATGCGGAGCTGGGAGAGGTTGACTTGATTGTAAACCGAATCCGGGCTGATATGGTGCGTCGGGGGGACATGATGTCCTTAAGCGATGTATCGGATATTCTGGCAGTAAATATCATTGGGGCAGTGCCCGACGATGAGAATATTGTTGTTTCCACCAACCAGGGCGAACCGCTGGTAGGGATGGGTTCCACAGCAGGACAGGCTTATTTGGACATTTGCCGCAGGCTTCTGGGAGAAAGCGCGCCGATGGCAGATCCCGGACAGACAGAGACCTTTTTCACCAGACTGTGCAGCGTGCTAAGGCGCGCATAGAAGGGACGGTGCCAAGGTGAGATGGTTTTCAAATGTTTGTACCAGGCGTTCCGGAGAGACAGCTAAGATGCGGCTGAAGCTTTTGCTGGTATCCGACAAGGCAGGCTGCTCACCGGAGATGATACAGATGATGAGGGATGACATCATACATTCCATTTCAAAATATATGGAGATAGAAAAGGAGAATGTCCGAATACAGGTGGATAGGGAGGCGTTCAGTTCAGAAACAGGACAGGCCCTGCCTGTACTTCATGCCAATATACCAATTCGTTCCATATCGAATAAGGGGCTTTATTAACATGTTTTTGGATTATGATTTCAGATATTTTAATTTTCGGCTGATACTTTATATGATTGCTCTCAATATCATAGGCGTTCTGGTTATACGGAGCGCCACCAATCTTGATGCGGAAGCAGTCAACAAACAGCTGTTAGGCGTATTAGTAGGGCTTGCTATAGCGATTGGATTATCATTCATCGATTACCACAGGATCTTGAATTTCAGCATAATTATCTATGGGCTTTGCATTGCAAGCCTTATCGCTGTGCTGATTTGGGGCAGGGATGTGAATAATGCCAGGCGCTGGATTGAAGTTCCGGTTATCGGTCAGCTTCAGCCTTCAGAATTTGTGAAAATCGGTTTGATTGTTACCTTTTCCTGGTATTTCATGAAATACCAGGAAAAGATCAATCAGGTCAGTACGGTTATTATAGCAGTAGCGCTTTTTGCAGCCCCGGCATTTCTAATTTTTGAACAGCCTAATCTTTCCACCTGTCTGGTGACGATGGTGATGGTTCTGGGAATTGTCTTTGCCAGCGGCATCAGCTACAGGTGGATTATGGGAACTCTGGCTGTAACCGTACCGGTCGTATCGACCTTTATATACCTTCTGCTTAACGGTATGATTCCTTTTATTAAAGAATATCAGGCAGGACGTATTCTGGCCTGGTTTTATCCTGAACAATATGGAGAGGCCAGGTATCAGCAGAATAATTCTATTATAGCCATTGGTTCCGGTCAATTAAGGGGTAAGGGACTGTATAATACCACCATTGCATCTGTAAAAAACGGTAATTTCCTGTCAGAAGAGCAGACGGATTTCATCTTTGCCGTCATAGGAGAGGAACTGGGATTTATTGGCTGCGTTGCGGTAATTATATTGTTTTTGCTGATTGTATATGAATGTCTTATGATGGCAGGGCGGGCCAGAGATTTATCGGGTAAGCTTATCTGCACAGGCATGGCAACCCTGATAGCGTTTCAGGCATTCTCCAATATTGCCGTAGCCACAGGCATTTTCCCCAATACAGGGCTGCCGCTTCCTTTTATCAGTTACGGAAGCAGCTCTCTTATCAGTATATGTTTGGGGATGGGGCTGGTGCTCAACGTAGGACTTCAAAGAGAAACAAGACATTACTAATCCAAGGAGGGTTATAAGATATGACGATTGGTTTGATTGCACATGACGCAAAGAAAAAATTAATGCAGAACTTCTGTATCGCTTACAGGGGGATACTCAGCAAGAATACCTTGTACGCTACCGGAACCACCGGAAGGCTGATAGAGGAGGTAGTTAACTTAAATATTCATAAATATCTTGCAGGTCACCTGGGCGGCATGCAGCAAATGGCTGCTCAGATTGAGCACAATGAGATGGATTTGGTCATTTTCCTAAGGGATCCCCATAATCCCAAATCCCACGAGCCTGATGTAAATGATGTGGTACGCCTTTGCGATACCTATAACATCCCTCTGGCAACCAATCTGGCATCTGCCGAGCTGTTAATCAAGGCTTTGGATCGAGGCGATATGGAATGGCGCGAGGTAATCAGATAATGTTCGGATGCAAAGGCTGTTGCGGCTTTGCAAAGCGCACCAGAGCTCTTGCTCTGGCTCTTGTGACGGCAGGAGTCTTGTCTACTGCGGGCTGTACTCCCGGCGTGAAGGATGCCTATTCACTAACGGATCGGATTCCGGCTTTGACAGACGCAGATTCCAGTTCCCACTATGCGAAGGGCTTTTCGTCTGATCTCTGTGTCATTTCTGACGAGGCTTCCTTTGACCCGGAATTTGCAACCTCAGAAGCAGCAGTGCTTTTTGATATCAGTGACAAAGAGGTGCTTTACAGTAAAAATGCCTTTGAACAGCTGTATCCGGCCAGTATCACCAAGGTAATGACCGCCTTGGTAGCAATAAAGCATGGGGACTTAAAAGGACGGGTGCTGGTAACGGAGGACGCGGTGGTCACAGAGTCCGGGGCAACGCTCTGCGGAATTCAACCTGGAGATACCCTGACTTTGGAGCAGCTCCTTTATGGATTGATGCTTCCCTCAGGGAATGACGCCGGGGCAGCCATTGCTGTTCATATGGCAGGCAGCATTGACGGATTTGCGGATATGATGAATGAGGAAGCAGCCGCGCTGGGAGCTACCGGGACTCATTTTACGAATCCTCATGGACTTAATGATCCAAACCATTATACCACCGCCTATGATTTATATCTGATTTTCAATGAAGCTTTAAATTATCCAATCTTTCGTCAGATTATTGGAACCAAAGCTTATACGGCGAACTATCATGACAGAAACAGTCAGCCGGTTTCCAAAACATGGAAGGGTGGCAACTGGTTTATGACAGGAGAGCGTAAGACGCCTGAAGGCCTGACTGTATTCGGAGGAAAGACAGGTACGACACAGGCCGCAGGCTATTGCCTGATTATGGGAACCAGGGGGCCTGATGATAAGGAATATATATCGGTTGTGCTAAAGGCGGATAGCCGTCCTCATCTTTATGATAATATGGGAAATATAATTTCTGAAATCGTCAAATAGTGATTGCGCTTTCTATGAATTTGTACTATAATTAGAATATCCTTATTTGTTTTTTTATACAACATATATAACTCGAGGAGGAGATTGGTATGGTTCAGATTATTGCAGGAAGAAAAGGTAAAGGAAAGACCAAGCATCTGTTAGATATGGCTAATGCAGCAATCAAGGGGGCCACTGGCACTGTCGTATATCTCGATAAAAGTTCCCAACACATGTATGAGTTAAACAATAAGATTCGTCTCATTAATGTCAATGAATTTCCAATATTAAGCAGCGAAGGATTTTTAGGATTTATCTGTGGTATTATCTCCCAGGATCACGATTTGGAAACTATGTATCTGGATAGCTTTTTAAAGTTAGCCTGCCTGGAGGGAGAGGATATTTCTGATACATATATGACATTGAAAAATATCTGTGAAAAGTATCATGTCACCTTTGTTTTAAGTATTTCTATGGACAGGGCAGAGCTTCCGGAGTGCGCTCAGGGCGATGTGATCATTTCACTGTAATGATACAATTTCTGTGATAAAATAGGTAACAGAAAAGTGACAAGCTGCCAACCTGCCGGGATGTAACTGCCTGGTGTGGGAGGCAGTTTTTTCACTGCATTGTATCTGTATTCAGAGTTGGAGCATAAAAGGAGAGAGCTTGTTCATGACTAAAAAAAAGAACAAGAAAGTCGTGCGGTACAGGCGGCCGCTGAATATTAATGTGGGTATGATTATTTTTGCTATCATATTTCTCTATCTGGTGTTTAGTGTCTCTACCTATCTAAGACGTGAAAAAATTCAGTTTTATGAGGTGGTGGAGGGCGGTATTGTAAACAATAAAGTCTATACCGGGCTGATACTCAGAGAAGAACAGGTAAAGACAGCAGACCGCACAGGATATATCCATTACTATCTGCGGGAAGGAAAACGGGCTTCCGTAGGAAGCAGAATCTACTCTTTGGATGAAACGGGAAGTCTGGATAGTCTTTTAAAGGAAAACGCGCAAGCCAGCGGCAGCTCCTTGTCACAGGAAAATTTGTCTGACTTAAAAAAGCAGCTGTCCTCTTTTGTTCTGTCCTTTGATTCTGTGAACTTTTCGTCCATATATGACACCAGGATGTCTCTGGAAACCTCTGTGATGGAATATTCCAGCTTCAGCGCCCTGGATCAGTTAGATAAGCTGGCTAAAGAATCAGGGGCGGTCTTTGAGCAGGTTAAATCCGACGTGTCAGGTGTGGTTTCCTATGGCATTGACTCCTACGAGACCTTGACACCTGCTGATGTAAGAGCTGAAAGCTTTGACAGGAGCAATTATAATAAAACTACCAAAAAGTCAGGGGATCTGATTGACAGCGGTACTCCGGCATACAAAATTATAACTTCTGGCAGTTGGTCCATTCTCTTTCCTCTGACTGAGGAGGACAAGCTCCTCTTTGCTGACCGGACAGCTCTCAGGGTGAATTTTAAAGACCAGTCTATGAGCACAGTGGGCGCCTACTCTACCATTACCGGGGCTGACGGAGCTGCCTATGGCCGGCTGGATTTTACTAAGTATATGGAGCAGTTTATCTCCGACCGTTTCGTAAGCTTTGAGATACAGATGGAACAGGCTGAGGGCTTAAAAATTCCCGTCAGCTCAGTTACGGACAAGAGCTTTTATCTGATCCCGGCGGATTATATGACTCAGGGAGGAGATTCCACAGATACAGGCTTTAATAAAGAGGTGTACAATGAAAACGGAACCCCAGTAGTTTTTGTTCCTACTACCATATACTATTCTGATGATGAATACTGCTATGTGGATATGGATGAGGAAGGAGGATTAAAGGCGGGGGATTATGTGGTAAAGCCTGAATCTGATGAACGGTTTCAGATTGGAAGAACAGCTTCTCTAAAGGGCGTTTACAATATTAATAAGGGATACACTATATTCAAACAAATTGATGTGTTGGATTCAAACAGCGAGTTTTATACGGTGCGCAAGAATATGAGCTACGGACTTTCCGTATATGATCATATTGTGCTGGATGCCTCTATGGTAGAGGAAGGGCAGCTTTTGTATCAGTAAAAAGAAAGGCAGGTAAACATTATGATAAAGACGCAGCTGGAAGAAGTGAGAGAACGAATAGAGGCAGCTTGCCTTAGGGCGGGTAGAAGCTCCTCAGAGGTAACTCTAATAGCAGTGAGTAAGACAAAACCGGTTTCTATGCTTAAGGAGGCCTACGACTGCGGAGCCAGAGCTTTTGGAGAAAATAGGGTTCAGGAATTAATCAGCAAGAAGCCTGAATTGCCGGAGGATATTCGCTGGCATATGATTGGTCATCTTCAGCGCAATAAGGTAAGCCAGGTTATCGGCAAGGCAGTTCTCATTCATTCGGTAGATTCTCTGCGCTTGGCTCAGCAGATAGAAACGGAGGCGGCCAGAAAGGGGCTGGAGGCAGATATTCTTCTGGAGGTAAATGTTGCCAGGGAGGAGAGTAAGTATGGGTTTATGATGGAAGAGGTTGAGGAGGCAATTATGCTTATTAAGAATTTTTCTCATGTTCACATCAAAGGTCTTATGACAATTGCGCCTTTTGTAGAGAATCCAGAAGAAAATCGAGAAATTTTTAAAAAATTATTTGATTTTGCTGTTGACATAGGTAGCAAAAACATTGATAATGTTACTATGGATGTGCTTTCAATGGGAATGACCGGGGATTATGAGGTTGCCATTGAGGAGGGCGCAACTATGGTGAGAGTCGGCACCGGCATTTTCGGCGCACGATAAGGTGTACCTCCCAGGGTGCACAAAGAGAGATTGGAGAGTGTAAGATGAGTCTGTTAGGTAAGTTAATGGATACCATGAGATTAAGTCCTGAAGATGATGAGGACGACTACTACCTGGACGATGACTTTGACGAGGAAGCTCCCCGCAAGGGACTGTTCTCGAAGAGAAACTCAGAATATGATGACGAAGAAGAGCAGGACAAGCCTCGATTTTTAGGGAAATCCAGTCCGAAGGTGGTGCCAATGAGACGCAGCATGGAGGTTACTATGATAAAGCCTACTTCCATGGAGGACTCCAGGGATATCAGTGATTACCTGCTGGCCGGTAAAGCTGTAGTTTTAAATATGGAAGGGATTCATACAGAGGTAGCTCAAAGAATCATTGATTTCACATCTGGGGCCACCTATTCTATGAATGGGAATTTACAAAAGATATCGAACTATATTTTTATTGCGACGCCTGATTCTGTAGAATTGTCTGGTGATTTTCAGGATATCCTGGCTGCCGGAGGCGCCATGGGCATGGATGTATCCGGCCTTAATATTCGTTTATAACACATAGGGAGAATGAAATACTATATGGACGTAACGCGGCAGACCCTTAAGGCGTCTGCCAGTTTGTCGTTAAGGAGGTTATTGGTTAGATGGCTGACAGAATTAGCGTACGCAGAGACGGTCTGCGAATTTATGATATTGTGCTGGAACATTCCTTTAGGGGCTTGAAAGCTGAATTAAAAAAGCTTGCTATAGAGGACAGGAAAATTTGTATTGTCACAGATTCCAATGTTGCTGGTCTTTATCTGGATGAGGTAAAGGAAATATTATCCTCCTGCTGCAAGAGCGTATCTGTGTTTGTGTTCCCTGCCGGTGAAGAGAACAAAAATCTGGAAACGGTAAGAAAGCTGTATGAGCATTTAATAGCAGAAAATTTTGACAGAAAAGATATGTTGGCCGCCCTTGGAGGCGGCGTGGTAGGAGATCTCTGTGGATTTGGGGCTGCCACTTACTTAAGAGGTATTGATTTTATCCAGATACCTACCACCTTGCTGGCTCAGGTGGATTCCAGTATTGGCGGTAAGACAGGGGTGGACTTTGACGCCTATAAAAATATGATAGGAGCCTTTCATATGCCCAGGCTGGTATATACGAATCTTGGCGTTCTCAGAACTCTTTCCGAAGAGCAGTTTTCTTCTGGTATGGGAGAGGTGATCAAACATGGCCTTATTAAGGACAAGGAATATTATCAGTGGCTTAAGGATAACCGGAAGGCAATTTTAAACCGGGATTTGGAGTTTTGCCAAAGGGTAGTTTACGTGAGCAATATGATAAAAAAGCAGGTAGTGGAACAGGACCCGAAAGAGCAAGGAGAAAGAGCACTTTTAAACTTCGGTCATACCCTTGGTCATGCCATTGAGAAATCATTGGAGCTGTCTATGCTTCATGGACACTGTGTTGGTCTTGGAAGCATAGCTGCGGCCTATATTTCCAAAAGCAGAGGAATGATCTCAGAGGAAGAGTGGATCGATATCCGGGATACGTTTAATGCCTTTCGTCTGCCGGTTCAGGTTACAGGAGCAGACTGGGCGAAGATATCCCAGGCAATAAAGCGGGATAAAAAGATGGATGCCGGTTCGATTAAATTTATCCTGCTGCGGACTCCGGGGGATGCTTACGTGGACAAGACCGTAAATGAGGAAGAAATGAAGGCCGGATTGATATGCATAGGAGGACACACAGAATGACAAAGCAGAAACGCTCTATGATTTACAGCTTTATAATAGGTGTGGTAATTCTAGTAGGACTGGATCAGTGGACGAAGGGACTTGCTGTCGCTCATTTAAAGAATAAGGAGCCCGCTGTGGTATGGAAGGGAGTCTTTGAATTTTGCTATTCGGAAAACCGAGGAGCTGCCTTTGGAATGATGCAGGAGAAGCAGCTGTTCTTTTTCCTGATTGCTGTCCTGGTCTTGGGCGCTGTAGCGTATCTTATATGGAAAATGCCGGCTGAGAGACGATATATGCCCTTGGCCGTATGTTTGATGCTGATCTGCGCAGGAGCCACAGGCAATATGATCGATAGGGTCAGTCAGGGATATGTAGTGGATTTTCTGTATTTTAGGCTTATTCATTTTCCAATCTTTAATGTAGCGGATTGCTATGTGACTTCGGCGGCGGCCGGCTTGATGCTGCTTATTATGTTCCATTATAAAGATGAGGACATGATGTGCTTTTCTCTTAAGAAAAAGGAGGAGTGAGAAATAGTTGAAGCAGGAATTTCATCCTACGGACATGGACTGTGACGTGAGAATTGATAAGTATCTTGCCGCTCTCTGTCCTGATTTAAGCCGTTCCTATATCCAGAGACTGCTTAAGTCAGGGAAGGTGCTTGTTAACGGAAGGAGTGTGAAAGCCAGCTATGTGGTGTGCGAGGATGATTGCATTGAGCTGGAGGCGCCTCAAGCTGTGGAACCGGAGATAGAAGCGGAGCCTATGGATTTGGATATTCTTTATGAAGATAAGGATATCATACTCATCAACAAGCCTAAGGGAATGGTGGTTCATCCAGCTGCCGGCCACTACAGCCATACGCTGGTAAACGGACTGATGTATCACTGCAGGGATCAGCTTTCCGGAATCAATGGAGTAATGCGCCCTGGAATCGTCCATCGGATTGATATGGATACCACTGGAGTTCTGATTGCGTGCAAGAATGATAGAGCCCATAATTCCATTGCCGCTCAGTTGAAGGAACATTCCATTACCAGACGTTATCAGGCTATTGTATACGGCGTCATTAAAGAGGACGGGGGTACAATCAACGCACCCATTGGCCGCCATCCTACTCAACGAAAGAGGATGAGCATTAACTATGATAAGGGGCGGGAGGCAGTAACTCACTATAAGGTTCTGAAGCGCTTTAGCCACTATACCTATGTGGAATGCAGGCTTGAAACAGGACGCACCCACCAGATACGTGTCCATATGGCCAGTATTCATCATCCTCTTTTAGGCGATCAAATATATGGCCCTTCCAGATGCCCCATACCAGGGCTTCAGGGCCAGACCCTCCACGCCGGGATTCTTGGAATTATACATCCTGAAACAGGGGAAAAGATGGAGTTTTGCGCACCTCTTCCTGATTATTTTGAAGGGCTTCTTAAGATACTGTAAACCAGTCGTAACCATAGAAGAGAGGAAAGTCCTGTCAGAACGCAGACTGTAAGAAGCTTCAGAAAACAGACCTTTTAGTTTCTTGAAACAGGATATTAAAATAGATATTGTCAGATTTCTATATACTTTTCTGTTTTTTTGAGTTATAATATCTATACAGATAGTAAATATAACTCACTTAGCTATGATATATGCGGCAGAAAGGGGAATGTTTCATGACAAATAATCTTATAATTACCATAGGCAGACAGTGCGGCAGCGGAGGGAAGCTAATCGGAGAAATGTTGGCAAAGAAAATGGGCGTTAAGTGCTATGATAAAGAGCTGTTGTCCATGGCTGCAAAGCATAGCGGACTTTGCCAGGAGCTTTTTGAAAAGCTGGATGAACGTCCGACCAGCAGCTTTCTCTATTCTCTAGTTATGGATTCCTATTCCATGGGTTATACGACGTCAGGATATTCTGACATGCCTATTAACCATAAGATATTTTTGGCCCAGTTTGACACCATTAAAAGGCTGGCAGACGAGCACTCCTGTGTTATGGTAGGCCGTTGCGCAGACTATGCTTTGGAGGATTATCCCAATGTAGTCAATGTTTTTATCACAGCTGATGACAGAGACAAACTGAACCGTCTGAAGGAGCTATATAAGGTGGATGAATCTAAGGCCAAGGATATTATGATTAAAACAGATAAGCAGCGTTCCAGCTACTATAATTATTACTCCAATAAAAAGTGGAGTGACCCGCGCAGCTATGACCTCTGCATCAACAGCAGCAAGGTTGGTCATGAAGGTGCAGTGGATGTTATTATGAATTTTGCAGATGTTAAGCAGCGGTGGTTAAAACAGAACTAGCATAGCAGGCACTTAAAATACCATCCTTTTCAAAGCCCAGTTTGGTTTCGTGCTGAACCGGGCTTTTGCTATGAGCTTAAACCTGCTTAGAGATCACTTTATTGTATGTATCAGCCGGAAAGGATCTGGCCTGATGAAAGAATGATATTTTAATGATTACGTAAGAGTTTTTTAGTGTTTTTTTCTACCGTTTATGATATACTTCCTTAGGAACATAGACACATATAAATGATATAGTCTTGCTTGCCTTTACGAAAAAGATAACTAAAAAAGCAAAAGAGGAGTAAGATCGAAAACGTGCTTGGTGTCACACTTATTTGTGCTTGAAAAGGCGGACTACACATATAATCATTCGGTCATCCGGCAAGCCGGACAGGCCACTCACCTCCCCGTGATTTGTAGTATACCAAGTTCCCTGCAAAGAAGAATTATAACAAAGAAATAAGCTCAGGGAAACAGTTTCATTACGTTTTGTACATGAGCGAAGCGAAAGGAATGGATATAATCATGAACGATAGGGCACAGGATGATGAGCTGGAACGGATGAGAGCCAGAAGAAGGGCTTCTGCTCGTTCCGGAAGAACAGCGCCTGCCAGAGGGCGGAAGGCACAGGAATACAATTATGATGATGCTTATTATGAAGAGGAATATTCCTATGATGGGGAGGATCGCCTCCAGGATATTCTTATAGGAGATGAACCCAAGGAATGGGAAGGACAGTCATCAGGACGGTCTCGGCGTTATTCATCTTTGGGAGCAGCAAGAAATGCTGACCGATACAAAACGGCTTCCAGAACCCGAAAAAATACAGCCCTTTTTTCTTCTAAAACGGTATCGGATCGGAAAGGCACAAAAGCCGGACAGAGCTTAAATGGGCGGAACAGACGGAGTAATGCTGCTGGAAGGAAGGGTGCTTCCCAAGCTCAAAAGGGGCGAGTAGTTAAGAGGAAGAAACGGCACGGCTGGAAATCTATAGTTCTTCTTCTACTGACACTGTTCATCGGCTATGGGGCCTGGTTGTTCCTTCACCGGCCTACAGGCTATTGGACGGTCGCCGTATTTGGTGTAGACAGCAGAGATGGAAGCACTGATAAGGCTCTGGCAGATGTCCAGATGATCTGCAATATTGATCGCTCCACTGGTGAAATAAAGCTGGTAAGCGTGTACAGGGATACATACCTTAAGATTAATTCCGATGGAACCTACCACAAGATCAACGAGGCCTACTTCAAGGGCGGACATAAGCAGGCAGTAGATGCCTTGGAGGAAAATCTGGATATAAAGATTGATGATTATGCAGCTTTCAACTGGAAGACTGTTGCGGAAGCTATCAATATCCTGGGCGGCGTAGATCTGGAGCTTACGCAGGATGAATTCAAATACATAAATAGTTTTATCACCGAGACAGTGGAATCCACAGGCATTGCCTCTGTTCACCTGACACAGCCAGGTATGAATCATCTGGACGGCGTCCAGGCGGTAGCCTATTGCCGTCTGCGCCTTATGGACTCTGATTTTCAGAGAACAGAACGACAGAGAAAGGTAGTTACGCTGGCGCTGGATAAAGCAAAGCAGGCAGATATGTCTACATTGACAAGCCTAGCAGGTTATCTGATTCAGCAAATTTCCACCAGCGTTGGTCTGGACGATGTGCTTCCTCTTGTTAAGGACATTGATAAATACTACATTGGGGAAACTACAGGATTTCCATTTTCCAGGCAGACTATGCGAGTAGGCCGTATGGATTGTGTTATTGCTACGACTTTGGAAAGTAATGTTGTTCTTCTTCACCAGTTCCTATACGGAGAGGATATAAGTTATAGTCCCTCATCTGCTGTAAGGAAAATCAGCGCCCGGATTTCCGAAGAAACGGGGTTATATGATGCGGGTAAAGCTGCGCCTGGCAAAGGTTCTTCCGGAGGCGAAGCCTCGGGAAATAAGGGCGGAGATAAGGCTCCGGTATCCCCAGCACCTTCCGAGACAGAGCGTTTTGAGACACTGCCTGATGAGTCAGATCCTCTAGAGGAAAGCACAGAGAAAAGCTCAGAAGAGACTGCAGAGGAGAGGGAGAAAGCAACAGAGGAGACCCCAGAGTCAGAGGAGATAGGTCCTGGTGTATCTGATAATCCAGTAAAAGCGCAGGAGCCTACAACGTCGGAAGATGAAGAAAAAGGGCCTGGAGCAGAAGAAACGGAAGCAGTTATCAGGCCTGCCAAGGAGCAGGAAGGAACAGATGCAAGTGAAACTTCGGGAAGCGCAGGCACTAGTTTTGGAGGCCCCGGAGAAATCGGACCGGGAGTATGACGGATAGAGGTATGTATGAAGTATTATTTCTTCCATTTTTATTATATCATAGGAAAATTCCCATTAATACCCTTACCGCTTTCTCCGCCCCAGCTGGGGGATTAGGATTTTCAATTAGCTACATTAAACAAACGTGTCTTTCCTGTTTGTCACCTAGAGCCTAGTTGCTAGGAAATATAAACTGTGGTATAATATCGCAAGATATTTTAAGTGATACACGAAGTTCAGTCAGAGCACCAGACTGAACCATACGCCTCTACGGAGAAAACCAACGCCAGAGGGCCAGAGGATATAATATGTAATAAGCCTTTCGGCTATTTGCGCTTGTAAAAGCCAGCATACGGCGAAGGTTCACTTAAATACTCTAGTCGAGACGGGTTATAATATCTTCAGTCAGTATATGACTCCTGGTTCAGTGACACGCGAAAGCGGGTCAGCATCAGGCCGAACGGTATGCATCCCCAGTTAGTATGCCATGGCGTAATAGAGGGGAGAACAATAAAGGATGATTGATTATGATAAGTTACGAATACGTTATTTCAGACCGACAGGGTCTTCATGCAACGAATGCTATGAGCTTATGCCGGGCAGCCAGTGAATATAAGAGCAGTATCACATTAAAAGGAAGGAAGGGGAAGGCAGACTGCAAAAATGTTCTTGCTCTTATAGGGCTTGGAGCGCTCCAGGGAGAATGCCTGGAACTTGTTATTGAAGGAGAGGACGAGACACAGGCGGCAGGCTTTTTAAAGGGACTACTAAGAACCATACTTTAGAAGATCTATTAGCTAAAGCATTTATTTTCCCCTGAACCTTTTCATACATTATGAGCATATGAAACCAGATCAGAAAGGAAAGAGGAGAGAGAGTATATCATATGAAACGTATAGCATGTGCAGTTTTAAGCGGAGCATTGGTTTTTGTGGGAATTGGAAATATGGAATTAACTGGTTACGGGGCAGAATTTTCATATAAAGAGGCCAATGCCATAGGGCCTGGGATAAATGCTGCTGTAGGGGTTAACAATTTTTTGAATTTGGAAGTAACCAATCCCATTGTCAAGCCAGTAGATAAATATTCTTATGATCAGATGGAACGAGATATCCAGGCATTAGAGCAGTCTTACGGTGACAAAATTACAGTTAATATCATTGGCACCTCACGGGACGGACGAAAGATCTATGATATAATACTTGGAAATCCACAGGCAGAAGCTCATATTTTGATGCAGGGAGCTATTCATGCCAGAGAATATATGACTCCACTGGTAATGATGAGCCAGTTGGAGTATGCTCTGATTAATTATGATACAGGACGTTATAATTTTAAGCCAGTTTCTGATATGCTGAAAAAAACAGCAATTCATTTTATTCCTATGACAAATCCCGATGGAGTAACCTTGAGCCAATTTGGTATAGACGGAATTCATTCAGATGAGCTGAAGAGGATTATAAGAACTTGCTATGCATCGGATGTGAATCTGGGAAAAACAACCGATACGTTTGAAGTATACCTATCTAAATGGAAGGCTAATGCAGGAGGAGTAGATTTGAATTACAATTTTCCTTATGGCTGGAATGAGCTTTCTACTACCTTAACTTCTCCATCTTATGCCGCCTATAAAGGAACGAGTCCTTTATCGGAGCCGGAGAGTCAGGCTCTTGCCAGTATCGCTGATCAGTATCCATGGGCAATTACTATCAGCTATCATTCCCAGGGAGAGGTAATTTACTGGACGACCAGCAACAATGGTGCCAAAATGGCATCCAATACCTTAGCAGAGAACATATCAGTAATGACAGGTTATCGCATGGATTCCAGTGACGGAAAGGGAGGCTTTAAAGACTGGATGCAATCAAAAGCTGATGCAGTGCCTGGCGTAACTTTGGAGGTAGGAAGGTTCCCTTGCCCTGTACCATTTTCTGAATTCAGCACTGTTTGGAAGCAGAACAAAGGCGTTTGGGTTCAAGCTTTGGATTATGTGAGTAAGAGGTTATAAATGCAAGGTAAAAATGGCGAACCGGATAGTTAAATATATGTTGAGCCGGTGCAGGTGGAAAATATTGGATGGCTATTAACTATTCGCGAAAGTCTAGTTTAACGAATAGTTTAATTCTTAAACCTAATAAATCCTTAATAAGGTTATGCATATAAGTAAATTTAAGAAATGCACAAGAAATGAGGTATTTATACCCATGAGCAATTTATCATATCATGAACAAATAGACAAAGAAAATATTTTAAAGCTCCGCAATTTAATCAAAAGCCTTCCTCCCTTCTGCTCTGATTTTTTTCGTGGAATTGAGCCAAGGACTTCCTCCAGAACCAGAATTGCATATGCATACGATCTTCATGTTTTTTTCAATTTTTTACAGAAAGAGAATCCAGTTCTTTCAAAGCTTAAATTAAAGGATATTTCTCTTGACTATCTGGAACAGCTTTCGGTAACTGATTTTGAGGAATATATGGAGTACTTAAAATATCGCTTTAATGAGAAAAAGCAGGAAGTTATGAATAAGGAACGAGGCATTATGCGCAAGATTTCTTCTTTAAAAAGCTTCTATAATTATTTTTATCGCAATGAACGTATAAAAAACAATCCAGCGGCTCTGGTTCAGCTTCCTAAGCTTCATGAAAAAGAAATCATTCGTTTGGATGTAGATGAGGTTGCACTTCTTCTGGATGCTGTTGAACATGGGAATAAATTGACGGACAAACAAAAAAACTTCCATCATAAGACAAAAAGACGCGATTTGGCTCTCCTTACGCTTCTGCTTGGAACAGGGATTAGAGTCTCAGAATGTGTGGGACTTAATATTGCTGACATTGACTTTAAAAATGGCGGCATTCGGATTTACCGTAAGGGAGGTAAGGAGGTTACTGTTTATTTTGGCACCGAGGTTGAGGATGCTCTCCTGGATTATCTGGAGGAACGTAAGCGAATTATTCCGGAGAATGGACATGAAGATGCATGTTTCCTCTCTCTTCAGCGTAAGCGCATGTCCGTCCGAAGTGTAGAAAATCTTGTAAAGAAATACGCATGTACTATAGCACCTCTAAAGCCCATTACCCCGCATAAATTGCGCAGTACTTACGGTACTAATCTCTATCGAGAAACAGGCGACATATATCTGGTTGCAGATGTATTAGGACATTCAGACGTTAATACTACCAAACGGCATTACGCTGCCCTGGAAGATGAACGCCGAAGAAACGCCAGAAACAAGGTAAAGCTTCGTGAAACTAAATCATTAACGTAGCGTTGCACTTTTGCCGGTATACTTACCCAGGCGTAAATCTCTTCCTATAAATATAAGTACATTGAGGTAAAACCATGGAATTATTACAATTACGATATTTTCTCACAGCCGCTCAATATGAGCACATGACAAAAGCAGCTGAGCAACTTCAAATAGCACAGCCTGCGCTTTCTCAGGCTATACATCGTCTGGAAACAGAACTGGGAGTTTCTCTTTTTGAACGCAAAAATCGCAGCATTGAGCTAAATGATGCAGGAAAGCTTCTCCAGAAGCGCCTTCTTCCTCTTATAAGTGCCCTGGACCGGATTCCGCAAGAATTAAAAGAGGGCCAGTACCAAGCCAGCCATACGATCCATTTGAAGCTTCTGGCAGCCTCTACTCTGATTACCAATCGAATCATTGCTTATCGAGCTCTGCGTCCTGACGTAAACTTTCAGCTGTATCAGTCGGCAGACACCCAAGCGGATTTTGACCTGTGTGTTTCAGCCGTCCGATCCGATCAGCCCAATGAGGAATACCCAAATGCCATGGTTATGCTGGAGGAGGAGCTTTATCTGGCGGTTCCTGCTCACTCTCCTTACGGGAACAAGGACTCCATCCGTCTGTCGGCAACCAGAAATGCTGGCTATATATGCCTGGCCGGCTCCCGGCCTATACGCCAAATATGCAACAGCTATTTTTCCGAAGCAGATTTCACTCCCAATGTTATTTTTGAAAGTGACACTACTGAATCTGTGCGCAATCTGATAGCTGCAGGTCTGGGCATCGGTTTCTGGCCTCAGTATTCCTGGGGGCCCTTAACCTCTGACTGGGGGCCGATGGCCGCCCATTCTCCAGTAAAGCTTCTTCCTATCAAGGATCAGGTTTGCAGAAGGCAGATTATACTCATGTGTTCACCGCATGGGAATGATAACCCCATTGTAAAGGATTTCTGCAGCTTTCTTATTCAGAATTCAAAATGGCTGTAGGAAGCAGGAAAATTCAGTCGGAACTTTTTCAGGTTAAACGCAGCGTATCATGTTATTATAGTTCTTTTAGGTGGCTTCCCTTCAGCCTGCTCAAAGCTCGTGCCATAGATGCCTGAGACATTTTAAATTCTCTAAGACTCTGCTTTTGACGAAGCTGCTCCTTCGCCCTGGCCAGAGCCTCTCTGGCTCGAGCCTCATCAATATCCTCAGGCCGCTCAGCCGTATCTACAAGAATAATAATCCGGTTATTAGCAACCTGCACGATTCCCCGTCCTGTAATCGCCTTGCGCCAGTTCCCCTCTCCCACAGGCCGAAACCGAACCTCTCCTTCTTTTGTTGCCAGAATCATAGCCTCATGGTGAGGCAATATACCCACCTCTCCGTCCTCAGCCGGAACCGCCAGAGACTCGCACCTCCCACTGAAAAACACGTGATCACTGGCGACAATTTTGAGATAAAATGATGTCATATACGCCAAGCTCCTTTCTGAACATATACTGGGCTGCTGAAAAATAGGTTTTCACGAAAAAACTGTTTTTATTTGATCGATCTCTATTTTGCAACAGCTCCACTATTCTATCATTCCTGATGCTCCATTAATCTTGCCTTTTCAATCACATCATCAATGGTTCCCACGTTAAAGAAAGCGGCCTCTGGATATGAATCCATCTCTCCATCTATAATAGCCTTAAATCCTCGTATCGTTTCCTTTACAGGCACATACTTTCCAGGAATGCCTGTAAAGTTTTCCGCTACGTGGAAAGGCTGTGACAAAAATCTTTGAATCTTTCTGGCACGGTTTACTGTCAGCTTATCTTCCTCCGACAATTCTTCCATACCCAGAATTGCGATAATATCCTGAAGCTCCTTATATTTCTGAAGCATCTGCTGTACCCTTCCAGCAACCTCATAATGCTCCTGCCCCACTACATCCGCCTCCAAAATGCGGGAAGTGGACTCCAGAGGGTCAACAGCCGGATAGATACCCTGCTCTACAATCTTTCTGGAAAGGACTGTGGTTGCGTCCAGATGTGCAAAGGTAGTAGCGGGAGCCGGGTCGGTTAAGTCATCTGCTGGTACATAAACAGCCTGTACAGAGGTAACAGAACCGTTCTTTGTGGAAGCGATTCTCTCCTGAAGCTCACCTACTTCAGTAGCCAGAGTCGGCTGGTAGCCTACTGCTGACGGCATACGTCCAAGAAGTGCGGACACCTCGGAGCCTGCCTGAACAAAGCGGAAGATATTATCAATGAACAACAATACATTCTGATGCTCCACATCTCTGAAATACTCTGCCATCGTTAGACCTGTTTCAGCTACCCGCATACGTGCGCCCGGCGGTTCATTCATTTGCCCAAATACTAAGGCCGTCTTTTCTAAGACACCGGACTCCCCCATCTCGGACCACAGGTCATTTCCCTCACGGGAACGCTCCCCAACACCTGTAAAGATAGAATAGCCGCCATGTTCGGTTGCAATATTTGTTATCAGTTCCTGGATTAAAACTGTTTTACCTACACCGGCACCGCCAAAAAGGCCAATTTTTCCGCCCTTAGCATAGGGAGCCAACAAATCAATGACTTTGATTCCTGTCTCCAGCATTTCTACAACAGGACTCTGATCCTCAAAGGAGGGAGGATCGCGGTGAATCACCCATTTCTCCTCTCCATCCAGGCTTTCTCCCCCATCAATGGTTTCTCCAAGAACGTTAAAGAGACGTCCAAGGGTTTTCCTGCCTACAGGAACCTGGATACCTGCTCCTGTGGGTTCCACTTCCATATCCTTGCACAAGCCGTCACTGGATGCCAGCATAATACAGCGAACTACATTTCCTCCTATATGCTGGGCCACCTCCATTATACACCGCTTTCCCTGGTTATTAACTGCCAATGCATCCTTTATATGCGGAAGATGGTCATCTTCAAAAGCCACGTCAACCACAGGTCCCATAACCTGTATAATTTTTCCCTTGCTCATGACTGCCTCCTTCTATCCTTTTTTTCTCTGGGCTTTTGCACCACTTATTACCTCAGTTATCTCCTGGGTAATAGCTGCCTGGCGCACCCGGTTATATTCAATGGTCAAATCATTTAATATTGCGTTGGCATTGTCACTGGCTGATTGCATGGCCATCATTCTGGCATTCTGCTCACTGCAGAAGGACTCTACCAATGCGCCGAACACAAAGCCTGTAATATAGTTGGGAACTACATTTTCCAGAACTGCCTCAGGCGAAGGAAACATCTGTATCTCCTCCTGAATAATGTCCGCCGGAATCACAATGCCGCTGAAATCTTCACGTTTTAGAGGAAGAAGCTGTTCCAGCTGGGCCTCCATCTTCATGCTGTTAATCATCTGAGTAAAAAGAATCCATACTTCATCCAGGTTTTTATTCTGATACTCCTCCAGTACAGTGGAGGCAATCATTCTTGCCCTGTGCATTGTAGGATTCTGTACTGTATAGTGAAACTGTTCTTCTACACGGATATGCTTTGAACCAAAATAATGACGTCCCATCTCTCCCACTACATAGAGCCTGTGATTTTTGCTTTCATTCATCCATTCATGGGCAATCTTAAGAACATTATGGTTGTAGGAGCCGGCCAGCCCTTTATCTCCGGTAATGACAATTAATGCCTTTATTCTCTCCTCCTCCTTCCGCTCTCCTCCAGAGGTAAAATAGAAATGCTCCATCTCCGGCATATGGCGTAAAATCCGGTGAATTACATCCTGAAGGGTATAAAAGTAGGGCTCTGTCTCATCCAGAAGCTTCCTGCTTTTTTTTAGTTTCGTAGAAGAAATCAGATACATGGCATTGGTAATTTTCTTAGTGTCCTGGACGCTTTTCATACGGCTCAGGATTTCTCTTGCATTTGCCATAGAAACTCCTTCTTATTCAAATTGATGCCTTATAGTCATTAGCATAGTCCACGATTTTCTGGGTCAGTTTATCAGTCAGCACTTTGACTTCGTCAATTTCTTTTCCGATTTCCGGATGCTTTTCATCAAACCATTCCAGCATATTCATCTGAAATTCCTTTATCCTTTCCACATCTACAGAAAGCATTACTTTATGGGTTGCAGCGCAGAGTGTGATCACCTGCTCATGAAGACTTAAGGGTCTTCCAAGAGGCTGCTTTAAAAGCTCCATCAAGCGTTTTCCATAGGCCAGCTGCTCTTTGGTAGCTTCGTCCAAATCCGAACTGAATTGAGTAAACACTTCCATCTCTCTGTACTGGGCCAAATCAATACGAATACTGCCAGAGGCTTTTTTCATAGCCTTTGTCTGGGCAGCTCCACCCACACGGGACACAGATAAACCAACGTTTACAGCTGGTCTCATGCCTGAAAAAAACAGGTCGCTTTCCAGAAATATCTGACCGTCTGTGATCGAAATAACATTGGTAGGAATATAAGCAGATACATCTCCCGCCTGGGTTTCTATTATTGGGAGGGCTGTAATAGAACCTCCGCCCTTCTCATCACTCAATCGACTGGAACGCTCCAGCAGTCGGGAATGAAGATAAAATACATCTCCCGGATAAGCCTCACGTCCTGGAGAACGCTCCAAAAGCAGGGACAACGCACGGTATGCCACCGCATGCTTTGACAGATCATCATAGACAATCAGTACATCTTTTCCCTGATACATAAAAAACTCAGCCATAGCTGTACCGGAATAAGGAGCTATGTACTGAAGAGGCGCCGGCTCGCTGGCCGTGGAAGAAACGACGATGGTGTAATCCATGGCTCCTCCCTTCTTAAGAGTGGACACCAGTTTTGCTACAGTGGATGCCTTCTGACCGATAGCAACATAGATGCATACGACATCTTTACCCCTTTGATTTAAAATGGTATCAACTGCAATGGAGGTTTTACCTGTTTGACGATCACCGATAATCAGCTCTCTTTGTCCGCGTCCAATGGGAAACATGGAATCAATGGCCAGGATACCAGTTTCCATTGGAACGCTTACAGATTTTCTGTCTACAATGCTGGGGGCATCTTCCTCTACTGGACGGTAATCCTCTTCTTTTATGGGGCCAAGACCGTCAATTGGGTCACCCAAAGAGTTAACTACCCGACCTAAAAATTTACTTCCAACAGGTACTCCGGCCCTCTTTTTCGTGCGAACTACCTTTGTGCCTTGGGCTACCTCTGTATCCTTACCAAATAAGATTACGCCCATTTCATCTTTTCGGATATCCTGGACCATTCCCCGGACACCGTTTTCAAACACTACAATCTCTCCATACATGGCATGATGAATTCCATAAACAATGGCAATGCCATCTCCTACCCAAATAACAGAGCCAACCTCCTGCTCTTGACCGCTATGGGTATCAAACTGTTCAATTTCACTTTTTATAATGGAGATAATTTCCTGGGAACTGATTGTACTCATATCAAGACTCCTATCCTGCTACCGCCTGAGACAGTCTGCTTATCTGACCTCTCAGGCTGTAATCATATTCTATATCTCCCGTCTTGAGAATAAATCCGCCTATCAGAGCCGGTTCTTCCACAAGAACAAGGAGTACATCCCTTTTGCCATGGTGCCTACATAAAAAGTTTTTCATTCCTGCAATCTGGGCTTCATCCGGCATGGTTACATAATGAAGCTCCGCCTCCATAGTTCCTTCTGCTTTCAGAGCGCAGGCTCTGGCAGACTCTACTATATCCTCCATCTGTCCGATGCAGCCCGCATCACAGGCCTTCTTTAAAAAACGAACCATCAGGGAGGAAAATGCAGGCTCCCTGAATACTTTTTCTATTATTATGTATTTATTTTTTATCGGAACCACAGGACTTGTGAGAGCTTCCTTTAAATCAGAATTACTGCCAATAAGCCTGGCTGCTTCCTGGCCCATAGGTAGAGGAATTTCAAGCTCATACAATACGGTTCCGTATATTCCTGCCTTCTCAGTCATGTCCTTCACCTGCTTCTGCTAAAAAACGAGTATATCGGCTTCGGTCATCTTCTGGCCTGCTCTGTTCCCTCAATAGCTTTGCAGCAGCTGTCATAGCCAGTCCAGCTACGCCAGCCTGAAGATCGCTCATGGCTTTTTCCCGCTCCAGAGCAATCGCCTTCTCTGCATCTTCTATCTGTCTGGAAGAATCTAATCTGGCCTGTTCTATAATCTTATCATAAGCCTCACCTGCTTTGGCTTTTGCATCAGCAATCAATCTGGCTGCTTCTGCCTCTGCATTTCCTATGGAAGCCTCATACTGTCCCTTCATCTGCTCCGCTTCCTTTTTGGCCTGGCTGGCTTTATCCAGATCCGCCTCTATCATGGCTTTCCGTTCTTCCATGATCCTGCTAATCGGGCCAAAAAGAAAATGCCTCATAAAGAGATACAAAACCAAAATATTAATGACTGTACAGGCTATGTTCCAAATGCTTATATTTAACATATTCAAACGCCTTCCTGTCCAAGATTATTTTAAAAACAGAATAATTAAAAGACCAATAACAAAGCCATAAATAGCAGTTGCCTCAGCCAGGGCACATCCCAGCAGAAGGGCCTTTGTAATCTTTCCGTCGGCCTCTGGCTGTCTGGCGATAGCATCCACTGCTTTAGAGGTGGCCATGCCAATGCCGATGCCTGCTCCAATACCTGTAATAACTGCCACTGCTGCTCCTAATGCGATTAATCCTGTCATAATATGATTCTCCTTTTCCTCAATCTTTTTCAAAAAGTTTGGTTGATTATTCTTCTATTGCCTCTTTTATATATAAGGACGTAAGGAATACAAACACATAAGCCTGTATCACTCCATCAAATATATCAAAATAAAAACTAAAAGGCAGCGGTACAATAAGAGGTAGCAAATGCTTAATCAGCGCCATAACTACAATCGCCCCCAGCACATTGCCGAACAACCGCATGCACAGGGACAAAGGCCGGATAAAAAGCTCCAAAACATTAATGGGAGCAATAATAGCAATGGGCTCTGCAAAGCTCTTAAGCCATCCCTTTACCCCCTTTTTCCGAATTCCTGCCGCTTCCACAAGAATGATGCTCATCACAGCCAAGCTGATTGTCACATTCAAATCCTTAGTTGGAGACTTGAAACCAAAGAGACCAATCATATTAGCTATTCCTATGTAGATAACAATGGTAATGAGATAGGGAATATAGGCCTTTCCCCCCTTCCCGAGCAAGCTCTGGAAAAAATCATACAGAAAAGAAATTCCACTTTCCAGAGCTGCCTGTCTGCTGTTAATCTGTCTGACCTTCAGATTGTGGACCAGAATCAGAGATAGCACCATAATTACTGCCATAATAATCCAGGTAACCACCACAGATTCCAGCACTTCAATTCCGCCGAATATCGGAATTGTAAAGACTGTATTGCAATTCAGCTCTTCCATGAGAGATTCCACTAAACCGTCCATTCTTCTAACCTCCTTTCTCTTTCTTCCGCACTGCCCTATTATAGTCACTGTATTATATAATTTCAAATACATAATATTTATAAATTAA
>OCAK01000494.1_pt1 | contig 35848 bp, 27 predicted proteins | sample 1538301 | NCBI WGS metagenome assembly OCAK01 (sample SAMEA2580285, study PRJEB22360) | human gut metagenome | biome: human gut; feature: human-associated habitat; material: faeces | place: Denmark | collected 2008/2010 | reverse complement strand
TTCAGGGCGGAGAGGATGTCAACCAAACACGCTCTTTTTCGGCAATACTGCTGCGTACGCCAAAGTACCTCTGCTGCCCTCAGATTTATCAAAACAGCGAAAAGCATTGAAACTCATGAAAAGCAAAATATTTCAGTCTTTGAAAACAACCGCTGCGGTCTCCTGCGCACTTTTTGGTGCCGCACTGCTCACCGCTTGTTCTGACGGCAAGAAGGTCGGTGACGTCTCACTCGGTTTTCTTACCTTCAAAAACATCCAGATCGACGCTTTCATTGACCCTCAAGTGCCTGGCGTAACCTGCCATGCAGCCAGTATCGAGTCTCCGCTGACGCTCGCAGATCCTTCTGACAGTTCCGTTTCTTGCCGTCAGACGGGCGAAATCACTCAAGCCATGATTGATGCCATCGACAAGAGCAAGGACGGAGAAGTGATCTTCACCAAGTCTAAGAGCATCTTTTTCAAATATATGAAGATTCGCCGCATCTACGATGCCGAAAATCAGACGCTTCTGTATGTCTCGTATTCCACCAAGGAAACTTCGGGAAGCTTCAAACACAGCCTTTCGACGGTCCCGCTCTGGGGTACTGAAGCCTACAAGAAGCCCCTGCCGCCTTTAGGAGACGCCAATCAGCAAAAATTCTGATTGCTCCCAGCAATAAAGCGTGTCGATCTGCAACGGATGATGCCAATGGGCTGACTGTTTTTTCTCTGATCCTCCATCCGCCTTTAAGCTGCGGCAGAACTTAAAACACGGATGGAGCCCGGACTGCGGCGGCGCCCGTCGAATGGAGTGAGCTTCGCCTCACTCATCGCGAACGTTTCCCATTCTCGCTAGAATGCCTCGCATCACATTTGCATGGCTGGTGTTTCGGGCGGTTCCCCCGTCTGCATCAGTCGCTGCGCATCTATAAGAGAAGACCTATGCTTTCTGTTTCTGAGATCCGTACCCTTATTAAGGAACGTCCCGGCATTTCCCTTCGCGATCTGGCTCTGCACTTTCGCGTCTCCCCGGGCATGATGGAGATGATGGTTTCGAAGCTTGTCGACCGAGGCGATGTGGAAACCGTCGTGCCGACATCGTGCTGCGGCGGCGACTGCGGCTGCTCGTCGGAAGACCATGGCAAGCATTACAAGCTCACGCTGAAAGCTTTCCGCGAAATGGAAGCCTAATTGCAGAGCAGCTTTCTTTAGAAACAATTATTTGCACAATTAAGAGTTCAGCACTTGCTAAATTCTCAACAAGTGTGCATAATTGAATTCTGTTGTGGTTCAGGTGGTCTTTCGTTTCCGAGAGACATCACTCGAACAGAGCCGCTGGAGGGAGTCCTCGCGGAACAGACGTGTTGCAAAGTCTGCTTTCGAACTCAAGAGGTGATGCTCAAGGAAAGCCGCCGGCCACAAACGAAACCGACAGGGTGCGATGAATTATCGCGCCCTTTTTGTTTTTTTCGGCCGCCGCAAATGATTCCGCGCCACGTTCCCGCCCTTGCTCTCGGTACGCTTGCTCTCGGCGTAGCCGAATTCTCCATGATGTCGATTCTTCTGCCCGTTGCCGATGATCTCGGTGTTACGGTGCCAGAAGCCGGACACTTTATTTCTGCTTATGCGGCCGGCGTCTGCGCAGGCGTTCTCATCATGGCAGCTGCGGCGCGCAAGATGCCGCTCAAGACGCTGCTGCTCATCATTGTCGGCATCATCACGCTCGGCAATACGCTCACTGTCTTTGTCGACAGCTATCACCTGATGCTTTTCAGCCGCTTCATTGCCGGGCTGCCTCACGGCGCCTACTTTGGCGCTGCGGGCGTACTCTGCACGCAGCTTGCCGAACCCGGCAAAGCCTCAAGAGACATGTGTCTGATGGTCGCGGGCATGACCATCGCGAATCTCGCGGGCGTTCCGCTGGCGAGTTTTCTCGCCTGGGCGGTGTCCTGGCGCGCAGCATTTGCCATTGCCGCCGCTGCGGCGCTGATCACTTTTGCGGCCATTCGCATCACTGTTCCCAAAGTGCCGGCATTGCCCGACAGCGGATTTGCCGCACAATTCCGATTCCTGCGCAGTCTCGAACCATGGCTCGTGCTTGGCGCGATTGGCCTCGGCAACGGCGGATTCTTTGCTTACTATTCATACGTCAATCCCGTCATGGAACACGTGGCTGCGGTTCCGGCTTCGATGATGTCCGTCGTCATCACGCTCGCCGGTGCCGGCATGGTGCTTGGAAACCTCTTCTGCGCCAAAATTTCATCGTCCTTTTCAGATGAATCGCTTGCCGCTGCTGGTCAGGGCGTATTGCTGCTCTCACTGGCTTCAGTCTTTTTTCTCGCGCACTGGAGTCCGGCAGCAATAGCGCTCACAACGCTCGCCGCCGGCTGCGTATTTTTCATTTCCGGCCCCGAACAGGTCCTGATGATCCGCAACGCCAAAGAAGGCCAGCTGCTTGCCGCATCACTCGCTCAGGTATCCTTCAATGCCGGCAACGCCGTCGGTGCGTGGCTCGGCGGATTGCCCATCGATGCGGGCAAAGCTGCAAATTGGGCGGCCATGCCGGGATTTTTCCTGGCGCTCGCGGGGTTTGGTCTTCTTTTTGTCAACTGGCTTATTCACAGAGTGCGCGAAGAGGAACGCACCGCTGGCCGCATCGCTGCACTTAAAGATCAGATCCAGTCAAAAGCGCCTTAGAAAAGCCCATTGCGCAGACTGCTCCCCGCCCAATCCCTAACGAGTTGGGACGGAGGCTTCTCGCTTCATTGGCAGCCGTCTCGGTTTTCCGAAGTCTTACGTCGTCTCGACGAGCATTGAGACGTCGGGCATTGCCCTCAAGCCTCAGGACCGGGCGAAGGTTCCTGACGGCCGTTGCTCAATAGAGACCTCAAAGCACGGCCGTTCAACGGCCGCCTGCCGGTATTGTTTTTGCTTTTTTTCTGCACCCATTGCTTTGAGATTTTTTGGCAAAAGCATGGCTCAGTTTAGGCAAAGACCAAAAAGAACAAGAACTTAACATAACCTCATCGAACAACAGAACGCGGTTCAAACGGACAGAAACGTTCAGACCGCATTAGCGATGAGGTATGAAATGAAACCGACTGCTCCGAGCTTTGCCGGTCTTTCCCAAAAATGCAAACTCACCTGTGCCGCGGCAGCTGCCGGCCTCCTTTTTGCCGTTTCTGGCACTCAGGCTCAAGCGCTGACGCCTAAGCAGGAAAGCATCATTCCGATCGCAGCGCTGACTGCCGAAGGAGATGCCGCCCGTCTCAAGACCGTTCTTGCGGACGCGCTGAACCGAAAGTCCATGACAGTCAACGAAATGAAGGACGTGCTCCTTCAGATGTATGCCTATACGGGGTTCCCGCGCAGTCTGACGGGGCTCGGCGTTCTCGTCAATCTGCTCGATGAACGGCATGCCGCCGGCATCACTGACGAAAAAGGACGAGAAGCGACGCCGCTGCCCGCCGGCACGAACATCCGGGAACTTGGCACGAAAACCCAGACGGAACTTGTCGGCCGGCCAGTGAAAGGACCTGTCTACGACTTTTCGCCGGAAATCGACACCTATCTCAAAGAGCATCTTTTCGGCGACATCTTCTCCTCAGACCTCCTGACGCACCAAGAGCGGGAACTCGCCACGATTTCGGCGCTTGCCAGTCTCCCCGCACCCGTACAGCTGCGCTCGCACCTCAATGCCAGCCTGAACGTGGGTTTAAGCCCCAAAGCGCTGCGCGAATTTACTGAAATCCTTCGGCGCGATGTGGGGAGCACGGAAGCCGCACTTGCCCAAACAACGCTTGACGCTGTTCTAGCCCAGCGCGCTGCAAAGTAATTCTTTTTTATCGCTTTCATTCCAAGGACAATTCATCATGACGACTTTGAAGAAAATCGCTGCAGCTGTGTGCGCTGCCGCCTGCATCGCCAGCGTTTCCGCCGCCCCCGACGATATTTCCAAGCTCAATCCTTATGGTTTGGTGTACCAGGGAGCCGTTAAAACAAACACGGCCGGTGAAGTCAATATCCATCCGGTGACCTACAGCCTGCACGGCATCAAGATCGCTGCCAACGTTTATACGCCGGCCAACTACGACGCCAAGCAGTCCTACCCGGCAGTCGTTGTTGCGCATCCCAACGGCGGCACAAAGGAGCAGGTGGCCGGTCTCTTCGCGCAGCGCCTCGCTGAACTCGGCTACATCACGATTGCGGCCGATGCTGCTTATCAAGGCGCCAGCGGGGGCGAGCCGCGTCACACCGACAAACCGCAGTTCCGTACAGAGGATATCCACGGCATGGCCTCGTATCTCCTCTCCTATCCCGGCGTTGATGCCTCTCGTCTTGGCGCGCTCGGCATCTGCGGCGGGGGCGGCTATACGCTCAATGCAGCCAAGTCGGATAAACGTTTTGCTGCGGTGGCGACCATCAGCATGTTCAACACCGGCCTTGTGCGCCGCATGGGTTATATGAATTCCGCCGCTGACACCGTTCAGGAGCGCCTCAAGGCCGCCTCTGACGCGCATGCCGCCGAAATGCTCAAAGGCGAAGCGCCGCTTTCGGGAACAGTTGACTTTGATGCGATTTCCCCTGAAGAAGCCGCAAAAATCCCGAACGATCTCTACCGGGAGGGGCTTGAATACTACGGCCGCACGCACCGCCATCCCAATGCCACGTTCTCCTACACAACCTCTTCGCTCATGGACCTCATGACCTGGGACGCGACTGACCAAATCGAACTGATCAATGTGCCGCTCCTCATGATTGCCGGCAGCAAGGCCGATTCGCTCTATATGACGCAGGATGCATTTGCCAAAGCTTCGGGCACTAGCGACAAGGAACTCTATGAAATTCCGGGCGCCACGCACATTCAGACGTACTACGTGCCCGAATACGTGGATCAGGAGGTTGCAAAGCTGTCGGAATTCTTCGGCCGCACTATGAAGTAATCCGCAAACACTGCTCCCAATGCTTTGAGCATCAGGAGCAGCCTGCCCGTAAATCTCAGGTCTTGAATTTCACCGATAGGAGACTTTCCCATGAAGCCTGCCCTCACCCGCGCAGCCTGCCTTTTGTGCGCAGCGTTTGCTTCATTGACTGCCCCCGCCGCTTCGGCTGCGTCACAAACCATCCTTCGTGCTGCCGAGCAGCAATCCGCGCCCGTCAATCCCGCGAACTTTACGGGCGCTGCACGCAGCGACGGCGCATTTCGTCAGCAAGCGCCTGCCCGAGTTTACGGCGGCTGGGTCACCTTTGAACCCGGATCCCGGACGCACTGGCACATCCATCCGCTGGGTCAGACACTGATCGTCACTTTCGGTGCCGGCCTCACTCAGGTCGAAGGCGGACCTGTCCGCGAAATTCGCGCCGGCGACATCGTCATCTGCCCGCCGGGCGTCAAACACTGGCACGGCGCCAAACCGAATCAAGCCATGCAGCACATTGCCATCGGCGAACGTGCTGAAAACGAACAAGTTCAATGGCTTGAAGAAGTTTCGGATGAAATCTACCTGCAGCCGATCCAAGCGACTTCAATCAAATAAACGGAGACCATCATGAAGGAACTTTTTGAAATGCTCAATGGTTTGTCAAATCGAAAGCTCAATAAGCGCAGTTTCCTGGCTGCATGCGGTGCCGTAGCTGCGGCAGCGGCGATTTCAGCCCCGTCGGCCAGTGCGGCCTCTCCGAATGAGCGCCGGATTGCCGTTATCTACTTCTCTAAGACGGGGCATACGCAAAGCCTCGCGGAATGTATTTCGGACATGACGGGCGCCAAGCTCTTTCGCGTGGAAACGGTCGATCCTTATCCGGAGGAATACCGAGAAACGACGGAGATTGTGAAAGCTGAAATTGAAAACGATATTGCCAGATCGATTAAGCCGCTTCAGATCAATTTGGACGAATTCGATCTCGTCATTCTGATGACGCCCACCTGGTGGCACCATGTCGCACGGCCGCTTCAGACCTGGATGGAATCCGCGAAACTCGCCGACCGCGCAAACCTTCTCATTCTGACTGCAAATACGCACGGAGGCGGAGGACGCATGCATACGCGCGAAGATTTTGAAAAATGGCTGCCTCAAAGCCGTCTCGGCACCCATTTCACCGTTTTTGGCGGGGTGAGCCGCAAAGACCGCGATGTTCGGCGCTGGCTCGAAGAAAACAAAGTGCTTTAACTGCCAAAACGCTCGGAGAATCATCCAAATGACAGTCTTCAGAAAATTGCGGCTCAATGCTGTTTTCCTCGGCATTTCCGCACTGCTGATGGGCAGCGGCGCTGCCGCATTCGACCCCATCACCATTGTTGATCAGCAAAGTTTTGCTGCCGGCGGCAAGGTTGAAACGGCTCCCGGCACATTCGAAGCTAATCGGCCGACGGAGGCCGGGCAGTCCATTCACGGCGATCACGCCTATTTTTTCTGCCAGAAACCAGCGGATGCAAAGCCGCTCGCCATGACCTTCCTTCACGGCGCGATGCAGTTTTCGAAAACTTGGGAAACTACGCCTGACGGCCGCGAAGGCTTCCAGACAATCTTTCTGCGCAAAGGCTGGCAAACCTGCGTTGTGGACCAGCCGCGCCGCGGGAATGCCGGCCGTGCCCTGGCAGATGCCGAAATAAAAGCCGCCAAGAATGATCAGACACTTTTCGGTATGTTTCGTCTTGGACTCTGGCCCAAGTTCTATGACGGCGTTGCTTTCAAGCAGGATGCCGCCGTGCTTGATCAGTTTTTCCGCCAGGTGACGCCCAATATCGGCCCATTCGATGCTGAGATAGCAGCCGCCGGCGTTGCCGCAGGATTAGAGAAGACCGGACCAACGGTGCTCGTGACGCACTCACAGGGCGGCGGTGTCGGCTGGCTGATCGCCATGCAGAATTCGAATGTCCGCGCAGTGGTTGCCTATGAACCTGGCAGCGGTTTCGTTTTTCCAAAAGGAGAGGCTCCCGAAACGATGTCGAGCAGCTTCGGGCCGCTTTCGGCCGATGAAGTCCCGCTTGAAACATTCAAAAAGCTCACCCGCATTCCGATCGTCGTCTATTACGGCGACAACATCCCGCGCAGCCCCTCTCCTATTCCCAATGCGGACCAGTGGCGCGTGCGCGTTGATATGGCACGACTTTGGGTAGATGCAGTCAACCGTCACGGCGGCGATGCCCAGCTCGTGATGCTGCCCGACGTCGGTATCAAAGGCAACACGCATTTCCCGTTCTCCGACCTCAACAATCAGGAAGTCGCCGAACAGCTCAGCCAATGGCTGCACGCCAAACATTTAGATCGCTCTTGAATCGGAAGCAATAAAAATGACTCCACTTCAAATACCCTCTGCAACACTGGCTAACGGCGTCACCATGCCTAGACTGGTGTTCGGCACTTATCAAATCAAAGACCCGAAAATCTGTCAGAAGGCCGTTGAAGACGCGCTCGAGGCCGGCTACCGTGCCATTGACACGGCTCAAAGCTACGGCAATGAAGCGGCAGTCGGCGCCGCTCTGAAAGCCTGCGGTCTTCCTCGGAGCGAACTCTTTATTACCACGAAGCTCTGGGTGGAAGATGCGTCTGAAGCCGGTGCTCGCCGCGCCGCTCTTCGCTCCATGGAACTGCTGGGGCTCGATTATCTGGATCTTTATCTCATTCATCAACCGGTCGGGGATGTTTTCGGTGCATGGCGAACGATAGAGGCGCTTTACCGCGAAGATCTGCTGCGTGCCGTGGGCGTCAGCAATTTCTCTCCGGACCGTTTGATGGACATGGCGCTCTCCAGCACTATTCGCCCGCAGGTGAATCAAGTTGAAATCAATCCTTTTTGCCAGCAAAAGGATGCGCTGCCGGTCATGGCATCGCTGGGCATTCTGCCTGAAGCCTGGGCGCCATTTGCCGAGGGCAGAAACGGACTTTTCAGCAACGCAGTGCTCGCCGGCATTGCAGCCAAACACAACGCATCAATTGCTCAAATTGTTCTGGCGATGATTCTCAAAATGGGAGCCGTCGTCGTCAGCAAATCGGTAAACCCAGAGCGGATGCGCGAGAATATTCGTGCGGCGGAGGTGCTGCTCGACCAAACCGATATGACTGCAATGGCCGCGCTTGACACAGGGCGGAGTCAATTTTTCTCTCATCGCGACCCGGAAATCATCAAATGGTTCCACAGCCGTCACATCGAACACTAAAAGAAAAGGATGCCCTCTTTTTAAATTGAGGATTTCGACATGACCCAAACAGCAGAAATTCTGAAAACACCGACTTCAGCTGCTCCGGAATCTATCGAAAAGTGTGCAGAACTCGCTCAGCTTGTCGAACGTTTCGTGGACACCAAAGGTGAATATGATGAACGCATTCCGGGGCTTCATATGTCCTCGCTCAAGGCGCCGATTTCCACGCCCAACTGCTTTTATGTGCTCTCTGTCGGAATGATTCTCAAGGGCTCGAAACGACTCCTGATTGGCGGAAAAACGTATGACTACGAAGCAGGCTCCATGCTTGTCACCTCTATTGATCTGCCGACATCGTATGAAATCGGAGCCGTTTCCAAAGACAATCCTTTTGTCTCGCTCTCCCTGAAGCTCAATCCCGCCATTCTGGCCGAGCTGCTGGCGGAGGATGTCTCGACTCTGAAGCCGGGGGAGCCATACGGCTTTGATGCAGCCCCGGAAGAACTTATCGAAGACTTTGAGCGGCTGCTGCGCCTTTTAGATCGTCCGGCACAAATTGCTGCGCGAGCGCCGCTTCTCATTCGAGACATTCATTATCTTGCTCTCACGAGTGCCGCCGGCAATTCGCTGCGCTCCCTTTATGCACCCGGCTCCACCGGTCATCGCATCCGGCAGGCCGTCAAATGGATGCGGGAAAATTTTCGTGAAACCATCACGATCGAGCAGCTGGCCGGCATTGCCCACATGTCACCGGCGACCTTTCACCGACAGTTCAAGGAACTCACCTCTTTCACGCCGATTCAGTATCAAAAACGGCTTCGGCTCTATGAGGCTCAGCAATTTTTAATGCGCGGCGACGGTGACGTGAACAGCGCGGCCTTCGCGGTAGGTTATGTGAGTCCGCAGCAGTTTAACCGCGACTACAAGCGCTTCTTTGGCGATGCGCCCGGACGCGTCACGAAATCTTTTAAACAGTCGCTTCGTGACCGACTGTCAGCCGAAACAGACGCTTAAGAGCTCCGTTATGTAAAGCCGCTCTCCGCGGCAGGCGCCGAGAAGCTTTGGGGCTCAATAGCGTCACTGCGGATTATTTTTTCCCTGTGTCCGAATTTTCTGCGGGCGCCGCCTTCTTTTCTGTTTCAGGCGGCTTCGCAGCCTTAGTCTGCGGCTCGTCGCTGAAGTATCCCACCATTGCGCGCCAGTTGACGATCAGCATCAGCGCAAACACTGCAAGACACTGGCCGGCATAGCCGGCCATGGCGTACGGCGTCATGACAGACGGCGAACCGTAAAAGGCATTGAAAAATGCCGGCGCACCGCCCGCAATTTCGGCAGCATGCAGTGCAAAGGCTGCCAGAGCCTCCGCATAGCATAGGAAGGCAGCCGCCATCAGCACCTTTTGGGCGCGAAAGCGCATCGGCCAAATCCTCGCACACATCAGAACGAAGACTGGAAGAATGGCGGGCAGAGCGGTAAGAAGCGTGCTGAGAATGAACTGCATAGCAAAGACACTGCGCTTGGGGCAGCAGCGTGACATTCGAAACGGAGGCGCAATCGTAGCAGAGACGTTTCGTTGGCTCCTGCCCGAAACGAGTGGAAAATGCCCGCAAAGACTGTCTGTTCTTTGCGGGCATTCCTGCCAGACTGGCACTTATTTTAGTCAGCCGCCGATAAGGGCAGCCTCTCTCATTAAGCCTGCTTGGCAGCTGCGTCAGCAGCCGGCGACGGTTCGCGAAGCTTCATTACGCAGTGATAAACCACCAGAAGGGCCAGAATGATCAGCGCTACGGCGATGATCAGCTGCAGACCGCCTACCATGAAGACGAATGAACCGTCGGCCATGGAGCGGAAGATCCGCAGGCAGGCCTGAATCAGTGCAGTCATCGTCACCACAAACATGACGGTCATCGGACCATAAAGCATCCAGCCCTTGCGGCCGGTTGCCTTCAGGAAGACCGCGAGGCCGGTCAGCACCAGAGCCGAGAGGAGCTGATTCGCGGAACCAAAGAGCGGCCAGACCGACATGTAGCCCGCGAGGCAGAGCGCATAGCCCATGGCGAGCGTCAGGATCGTCGCGAAAACGGTATTCGTGAAAAGCTTCTGGATCGGTCCCATCGCTTCACCGGGGCCCGGGGTGAAAAGTTCCTGCAGCGACATACGGCCGATGCGCGCCACAGCATCCACAGATGTCAAAGCCAAAGCAGAAACGCACATCGTAAGGATGCAGGCAGCAATGTCGGTCGGCACACCGAAGATATCGGTGAGGAATCCGGCGACGGAACCGGAGAACGTCTGGAAAGGCGTGCCCGCTGGAAGTACGCCGTTGCTCGCCGCGGCGCAGACGATGATCAGCGCCACGATGCCGAGAACGACTTCAACGCACATGGAGCCGTAGCCCACAAGACGCATGTCTTTTTCGTTGGCAACCATCTTTGAGGAGGTGCCCGAGCTCACGAGAGAATGGAAACCGGACACGGCACCGCAGGCGATCGTCACAAAGAGGATGGGGAAAAGATCCAGATTCTTGACTTCAAAACCAACGAAAGCGGGCATATTGAGCGTCGGATTCTTGACGAAGACGCCGAGAACACCGCAGACAATCATGCCGATCAAAAGGAACATCGAGAGATAGTCGCGAGGCTGTTTAAGGAGCCACATCGGCATCACCGAAGCGGCAAACAGGTACGCAAACACCACATAGCGCCACGTAACGCTGTCCAGGTAGATTGGATTCGCGATGCCGACCCAGAGCATCAGGCACATGAGCACGATGCCGACCACGAGCTGAATGCCCGCTGTCGGACGGAACTTCTTCAGGTAGAGGCCAAAGAGCACCGCGACAAACATGTAAAGGAGTGAAATCGAACCTGCCGCCGCATTAGGCATGATCTGCGAGCCGTCCTTGGCAAACCCGTTGAAAGTGTTGGCCACCATGTCGCAGAAAGCCGCAATCACGAGCAGCGTGAAAAGCCAGCAAAAGAGCAGGAACAGACGACGGCCGGTACGGCCGATGTAGTCCTCAATGATCATGCCGATTGAACGGCCGCCATTCTTAACGGAGGCGTAAAGGGCTGTGAAGTCCTGTACGGCACCAAAGAAGATGCCGCCGATGAGCATCCAGAGCAGTGCGGGAAGCCACCCGAACATCGCGGCAATAATTGGACCCGTAACAGGGCCTGCGCCCGTAATGGACGTGAACTGGTGCGCAAACACCGTCCACTTATTGGCGGGAGCGTAATCTCCGCTTTTATTTTCAACAGCCGGCGTCGGCCGGTTGGGATCGATCCCCCATGTCTTTTCGAGCCAGCGGGCGTATCCGAAATACCCGCAGGCCAGAGCGACGAGAGCGATCAGCATGACTGTCAGCCCATTCATTTCTACTTTGCCTTGGTTGAGTGACTTTAAAAATAATCTCGCCGCCCTTCTGTCGAGATCCCGAGATCTCCTTGACAGACAAACGGTGAATTGAGCCGCCGAAAACAGGGTCTTCCGGCGGCTTCATTAAATGAATGGTAGACAGTTTTCAATACGATAGCAAATGCAACTTTTATTTTTTAATACACTATATACATTGATTTATATGAAATAAATAATGCATTATCTTTTTAATTGAAGTGCAATATGACTATTCGTAAGCAAATGTCAATCTGCCTGGGCAAAAGAGCTTAAGGGCTTTCACTCTTCTTTAGAACCTCCAAACAACTTACGGGCGGTATTCCCCGCAAGAGGAACACCGCCCGAAAGTCAAAGATCCTTGGGGCAGCATCGCTTGGGTGTAGACCAGAGCGCTTGGCTGCCCTACGAAAGATCGTATTTTTAGCCGAGGAAGTACACCCCTACCAAGCAGATGAACATCACGGGAGCCGTGCGTTTGACGATCTCAAAAGGCGAAACGCCAGCGAGCCCAGCAGCGATGATCATGCCGCCGGCGAGCGGCGAAGAAAGACGACCGAAATTGCCCGAAATAGCGGCAAGATAGCCCAGACTGTCAATTGACATGCCGAACTGAGCGGCATGAGGCGTCACGGCCTCATTGAAGGCAAACGTGGCCGCGTCGCCCGAACCCGTCACAATGGCCATGAGATAAGGCCCTAAAGCAGCGCCCAATTTGGCCACTTCGTTGGCATGCGTGAGGTAATTGACGAAAGCATCGATCACGCCGCAGGCGCGCAGTCCGGCAGCGAATACGCCGGCAGCAATAATGATGCCGATGATGCTCGCATAACCGCGCCCCATGCCGTCAAAGAATTTCTTAGTCACTTCCGCCGGGCTGGTACGAGTAACGGCGATAGCATAGATAGCGCCGATCAGCATGGCGGTAGCCACCGACATCTTGAGCTGCGGCGCCCAAATGCTTGCGCAAACGAGGATCACGACCGGAAGAAGCGGAGCAATGGCAAAGAGAACGTTGGGATTTTCCGGCAGATCAGACTGCTTGCTCTCAGCGCCATCAACCTGAGAAAAACCTTCTCGGCGGAAATCGCGATAGACGACGCAGACGATGACCATCAAAACGATAGAGGCCAACGTTGCGCCGACAGTGACCGGCATCCAGCGGCCGATGAAGTCCATGATCGTGATGTCAGCGAGCTTAGCGACGAAGGCATTGTGCGATACGCCCGGGCTGAGATAAGCGAGCGTAATCGACCCCACCACGCTCGCGGCAGCGATAGCCGGATGGAAACCCGCACGAATCATGAGCGGAATGATCGTCGGACCGACCGAAGCTACCAGTCCCGAGGTCGAAGGGATGGCAATCGAAATCAGTGACACGACGAGCATGCAGGCGGGCAAAAGCATGAGGCCGAGCTTTTTGAGCGGCTTCGTGAGCAGTGCAACAAGATGTACGTCGCATTTCGTCAGGGAGACAACGCTTGCAAAACCCATCGCCGAGCAGATGGCAATGATGAGCGTTGCATTCGTCATCGACTTATCAAACTGCTTAAAAGCAGTCATCGGCTCGAGCGAAAGCAGAGCCATCAAAATACCCGCGGAGAGCAGGACTAGACGGGTTTCATAGCGTTTGATAAGCGCTGCAATAGCGCCGATAGTGACGACAAGCGCCACACCCATGGACCATGTCATATTGAGATATACCTTTGGTTGGGAAGAAACGACCGTTGGCAGAGCGTTGTTTCGCTTCTTTTTCCAGGGCCGCAAAGCTGTCGATTCTAGCGAAATCAGCTGACAATTGTGCTAAAGTATTTTTTCTTTAGAAAACAATATATTACTTTCCTTTTGAAAACCGCTAATCGATCGTTTGATGGGTATCGGCCAGTCGAACGCACAATCCCCAAAGCAATATGACAGCAGTGAAGAAAACGAACGGCGCCGTCCAGCCGCCCGTTGCCTGCAAAAGCCGGCCGAAGATGAAAGGACCCGCACCGGCAGCCAGATACCCGATGCCTTGGGAGAGCGTCGATACGGCGAGCATGGCTTGACTGCCCTTCGTATGCGAAGCCATCAGCAGGAAGGCTGCTGAGAGCATCGCCCCCTGCGCAGCTCCAGCGGCAACAGAGGCGGGCAAAAGCCATGCGCCGCCAGCGAGCCATCCGGCAAGCCCGAGCACATAAAGGAGCGTGAGCACGGCGCCGGCAGTACGATCGTTAGGACAGACTTTGAAGAACTTCGCCGTCATCACTGAAGCCGGCAGTCCCGAAAAGAGAAAGACGAAAATCCAGATGCCCGTCGTTTCGAAACTCATTCCCTGAGCACGCCAATACGAAGGCATCCAGGCTGCGGCCGTATAAATCAGTGTTGATTGGAGTCCCATCACCCCCGTGAGGATCCAGGCCAAAGGCATGCGCATCGTCCGGCGAAGCAGTCCCTGCGGTCTCTGCTTATCCGCCGCAGGCTTTGATGCAGAGCACGGCGATTCGTTTGACAGCCCTTGCGTCCCGCATTGCATCAGGAGCAGCCAAACCATCAGCGCCAGCACGGCTGCCGCCGTCCAAAAACCAAAGGGCCAGCTCAAGCTCCCGCCCCAGGCAAAAAGCGGCGCTGCCGTCAGCCCGCCCACTGCACCGGAAAGCCCGATCATGCCGGTATAAAGTCCCATCAGCATACCGATTCTTCTTGGCCAGCGCGTTTTGATGACGACCGGCATGAGCACGTTGAGAAGCGCAATACCTGCGCCCAGCAGGAACATGCCGCCCGCAAAAGCCGCCAGATTCGCAATGAAGCGAAGCGCAGTACCGAGGAGCAGCAAACCGAGCGCAGCCGACGCGGCTCCGCAAAGGCCTAAACGCGCCTGAAGCGCCGGAGCGAGAAAAGAACAAAGCCCAAAAGCGGCAACCGGCAGTGCAGCCAGCATCCCGTAGAGGCTCCAGGTCGTTCCGTAGGCAGCAACCACTTCTGCGGCTACGGGACCAACGCCTGTAACAGGACCGCGCATTACAAAAGCTGTCAACAGCAGAGCAATCAGTGCCGGCATCAGTGCCTGAGAGGAAGTCTTTTGCGCTGAGGCATCGGATAATAGTGTCATTGCAAGGTTCTTTATGCTGTCACAGCGCCCTTAAAGTGCATTGAAAACACATACATGCACATCATCAACGCCTGCGCCTCAATCGTAGCGGATAGTTACAGTTCGCATATAAACTGAACAATTGTTCAGGTCATCCTGCGCTATCGTGTAGAGTGTAGATCAAATCATATCGTTCGCTCGGCGCCCGTCGCCGAATGAACCCCCTCCTACCTACGGACAAACCACATGCAGAAGAAAGTTTCCGTCATTGCCTTGTCGCTCGCTGCGGCTCTTGCTCTTGCCGGCTGCGCCAACGACGGCACACGCTACCGCGCAGACACCTACTACGCGGGACAGGTCAATCAGGTTCAGGAAGTCAATACCGTCCAGATCATTGCAGTCAATGCTGCCCGAGTTGCCGTCCCCAATGATGACAACCGTGATACCGCGAGAATGACTGGTGCCATTCTCGGCGCTATTGCCGGCGCGGCCATCGGCAACCACAACAATCATTCGACCTCTGCGCGCGTGATGGGCGGTCTCGCCGGCGGCGCGGTCGGCGGTTTGGCCGGCGATGCAGTCGGCGGATCGTCGTCCACGAGCTATACCGACGGCGTGCAGATCGTCTTCCGTACGGCTTCAGGCAAGGTGCTTCAGAGCGCACAGGTCGGCCGTCCCTGCGAATTCAAGACCGGCACGGCCGTTATGGTGTCGCCCACGCCCAACGAAGCGCGCATTCAGCCCAACAACCCTTACGGCTGCGGCCGCTGATACTGACGCTTAGCAGATTAAAAAGGATTGAATGATGAAGCTTCATACACTTGCCGCGCTGCTCGCGTCGACCATTGCTGCTGCGGCCGTTGCCGCACCGAGCACTGCCACCTCGACGCTCCCGCCCGGGGTCAAAGACATGAGCCCGGATCAGATTGATTACAACCTTCAGGCGATTGACGCCGCTGCCAAAGAACAGCAGGAATTGGCTCGTCAGAAAGAAGCCGCCCGCGCTGCTGCTCAAGCTGCCGCTCAGGAAGCCGCCGCCAAGGAAAAAGCCGCTCGAGCCAAAGCCCAGCAGCAAGCTGCGGCCGCTAAAGAAAAAGCCGCTCGTCAGGCTAAGCTCGACGCGTATGAGGACAAGGTTCGCGAACTTGAACTTCAAATGAAGGAACTTGACGTGACTGAACGCCGAGCTCAAGTTGAAGGAACCGTTTCCGATGCTGCAGCTCGCTCTGAACTTTCACGCGAAAAAGCTCAGGTCGAGCTCGACCGCATGAAGGCCGAAGTTGAGGCACTGCGCGGGCAAATGAAGACTGCCCAGTAAGCCCAGTATTGCAAAAGCGGCGCAAGTACGCCTGCGCCGCGCCTTTCAAGCGCTCCGCCATCCGTGTCGGAGCGCTTTTTTTCTGTTCAAAATTCGAACCGATAGAGCAGATCCAGCGCCTGATTGACGCCAGAGACCGCTTCTAAGTAGAGCCGCGGCATCAGTCGATAACGAAGCGTCAGCGTCGCAAGCGAATCAAAGATGCCGACGCCATACTTCACCTGCAGACCGGGAAGCAGATAGGCGGACACCACTACTTGCTGGGATTCCCCGCTGCCTGCTGTATCGATACCCACGCCGGAAAGGCCCACCGCGTCGCCGATTTCACTCAAAATGCCGCCGCCCTGAGATGTGCCCAGCCCAATGAGCATGCTCGTCATCATGGCTGAGCTGCTGCCGTCTTCCGAGCCGAGTCCCTCGCCTCGCAGGAGATAGGAAAGCGCCTCTTCGTCGGACATGGAAGGTGTTGAAAAGAGCTGTACCACCGGTTCATCAGCCGTGCCGGTGACACGAATGCCGGCCGTCACGTCGTCCTCTGTGGACTCCGGATTGCGGATCGCTTCCAAACGAATGCTCGGATTGGCCATCGGACCGGAAAAAAGGAATTCACCGGTTTGAATTAAAAGATCCTGCCCGTAAGCACGAAAACGCCCTCGCGGAATATTCATGCTGCCGAGGAGTCCCATGCGGCCCCCGCCCATCATGAATTTGAGTTTGCCTGAAAGCGAAGCATCCAATCCGTAGGCTTTGACACGCACATCCTTTTCACCAATCACGATGTCGACGTCTGCGCGTATCGGCAGACTTTCGGTCTTCGCAGCGATGGGGTTGAGATTGGCGTCGAGCATCACCTGGTCATCCGATACGGCGACCGCAGAAGCCGGGAGCTCATTGATTTCAATAAGCGCCGACGGAATCTCCACGCTGCCCGATGCGGATGCCGACTTGGGATCGGCCTCGGTCTTCACATCCGCTTTAACGTCCAGCCGAATGGAGGGCGGCAGGGTCAGCCGAAGTCCGTCTGTCTTGACTCGAGCACTGGCGTGCCAATCCGTCAGGCTTTCCCAAGAAGCGCTGCCGGAGAGTTCAATCTTCTGCAGTGTGCGGTCGGATGAATTCGTTTTCCCCGTCAGATTGGCAAGCGACCTCACCTCTCCCGTCAGGGTGGAAGACCGGCCGTTAAAACGCAGCTCCAGTCCTGATGGCTCCATATCGAAAGGCACCAAGTCGGCATTCACCACAACGTCCTCAAGCGCTGCACTGCCGTAGAGTTCCGGCTTGATGAGCGTACCGCCGGCGCGCAGATCGGCGTTAACAACACCCTCTGCTTTTTCCCCTTTAGAGAGAAACGGCTGAATAAAGGAAGGCGTAACGCCCGTTAAACCAAATCGCCCTTCGAGCCGACGCGTCTTCATGGGGTCAATGACGCCGACCTCTCCCCAAATGCTGCCGTTTCCTTTGGGCTTGACATCCCACGCGAGTGCAACGCGCTTTTCGGATAACAATGCATGCGCGCGCAGACGTTCAAGTTCCACAGGAATCCGCACACCCTGCCAGCGGGTTGAATAAGCCAGTCCGTCCCCATTGAGATCCGCCATGCCTTCGGGCATGCGGCCATTGTCAAGATCCCATTTCAGCCGCACGCCGCCCGTCAGCGCACCCTCCAAGGTGTCACTCTTGCGCCGCAGATAAGGTTTGAGAACCGACATCGAAAGACGAGTCAAACGCAGCTCTGCTTCCCCGCTGCGGCCCAGCACCAAAGTCTTAGGCGCACAGACCTCAGCATCATCATGCTTCCAACAATGTCCGGCAATCGTCGCCTGCGTTTTTGCAGTACTCCAAGTCATGTCTGCAGGAGACGCATTGGACCAGCCCCCTGCGGGCGTCGTGAGAGAGGCTCGGGTCAGTCTGCCCGTCCAGTCGAGCGTATCGCGGGAGAAGCCGCCGGTGAGCGCAACGCTCCCGCTCACAGGCTCTCCGTCGAGCATCAGTTTCAGCGCGTGAGCCGTCTCACGACCTTGGAGCGACACCTCCAGCTGGGGCATATTGACGCCCGGAGCAGTGAGCTCCTTCAGATTGAGAAGAAGCTTTCCGACCACTTCGCCTTCAGAGAGGGATCGAACGATGAAATCGAATTTTTCCGCTGCAGAGCTGCCCGCTTTTGGCGGCACGAGTCTTCCCGGCGGCATACGGCTGCTGATTGCCGAAGTGTCTGCTGTTTTTCTGAAACTGAGGTGTTTGTTTTTTTCCGGGCGGCCGAGGCTTCAGCCGGTGCAGCCGAAACGGATGGGCTGCTCTTCTGAACCGGGCGCTTGTAGGCAGTGAACGCCTTAAGCTTCAGGCGCTCAACGTCGGCATCTGGATTTGGAGAATTGCGAAGATCGGCATAGAGGCCAAACTGCTCGAGCACAAAAATATCGTTGTAGGCAAGCTTTTCGGCCTTCAGATCTGCAAGGATCACTGGATTAGCCAGACTTCCGTCGACATGGACGTCCCCCTTGGCTCTGCCGCTCAGCCCCGGAATCGTGTTGAGGAGTCCAGGCGCATCGAGCTTCATATCGAGCTTCACGCCCCGAAGCTCTTCAATGGATCCGGCTGCTGAAGCGGTGTTGCGGCCCAATAGGACGTAGAAATCATCCATTCGCCAATTCAGCCCGTTTTCGCCTGCTGCTGCCAAACGGAGTTCGAGCGGCGTATTTTGCTTGCCAATAGCCCCCTTTACCTGACTCTTGGCGCTGAAAGCAAAATTGCCCGCCGTTGTCAATGAGCCTTTTCCTGAGGCCTCAGCGACGAGTTTCAGCGGGAAAGAGACAACCCATCCGCCTAAATCGATATTGTCGGCCTTGAGCGTCCCGCTCCAGTCGAGATCCTTCGGCCATTCTGCAGATCCTGCAGCTTCAAGCCGTCCCAAGGGGGTTTCTGCAACGAAGCGGTCAATCCGAGCCCCTGAGAGTGTTCCCGAAAGGGCCGCATCAATCACGCCGGCAAAAGTCTTTTTCCCAGCGAGAATCGCTTGAGAAGCTGAAACCTCGGGCTTACCCGAGAGAGTGAATGAATACTTCCGGGCATCTCCGCCGGCGTGAAAAGCCAAATCACGAATGGTCCAGAAGGCATTTTTCAATGCTTCGGAAGCATCCGCGGACGCTTGTGCCGCACCAGCTTCTTGAAGCTGCGCAATCTTGTCTTTTTGCGACTGGGCTGCCGATGCAGCATCCGGCGGCACAGCCCCCTTGGCCTCCGCTGCGCTCTGAGCGGTTTGCTTTACGGCCAAAGCCGGGATCAAGAGCTCAGACGACGTCAGTGAGGCATTGAACGGGAGATACGGTTTAGACGGATCGGCTGAGAGTGAAAACGCCAGATCAACAGCCCCTGCGGCAGAACCCGCGAGCTTAAGTTCGCCGATAACCTCTCCCGAAAGATCCATCACCAAAGTGCTCTGGGGCGACTTGAAACGGATGTCGAGCAGCTTTCCCCAAGGCTCGGCGTCCGCACGAGCTTCAAGGTGAACGGAAAGCGGCCAGGCATCAGCCAGTTTGGCCTCTGCGGATGCGCTGATGGAGAGTACGGAAGAATCAATCGCCGCGGCTTCAACCGAAAGAGAACCGTCCTTCTGAACCGAAGCGTTTTTAATTTCTGCTTTATTCAGCACCAACGGTACCAAACCGGGCAGCGCCTGATCTGCCGAAAGTCCGGCAATCTGCCAATCTGTCACCACCAGCGACGTCAGCTTGGCGTCAAGCGGCACGGCTACAGCGGGCAGCTTAGTGACAAAAGGCTTTTGGAGCATTTCATCCAGGGCTTGGGCAAAGCCTTGAAGAGCCGCTGCGGAGGAAGCGTTCGCTTGCGCCAAGCTGCCTAAGGCCGTTGGCAATTCATCAGCCTTAAGCGCTTTGGCCTCTGCGGCGGGAGGCTCCTCTGAACCCTTTAGAAGCGAAACTCGGCCGCCGGTCAGATGAATGGCATTCACAGTCGCCGCACTGCCGCCGAATTGAAATTCGGTCGCTTTGAAAGCATTGGAAGACAAACTGAAGGCGGGCGCTTCAATCATCACGTCGTTATAGGCAATTTCGGGCAGGCGCAGCTCGCCATGGATAAGTTCCGCCGAGGTCGTAAACTCACCCACCGTCAGCCGCAGATCGTCGATCTCGGTCCTGATCTGCCGGAGCGCCGCCTGCTCCAGAATGACGGAAAACGGCAGCTGCAGATCCGGCAGTCCGGCAGCATCGTCAGCAGGCACATCCTTCGAAGCGGGAAGTGCCGTTGTGTCCACTTTGATGTCGGCTCCGACAACCTCGAGCTTAGTGACGTGAAGGGAGTGCTCAAAAAGCGCCCGCCAATCCCAGCCGAGGTGCAGTTCATCAATCTTGGCCGAAATGCCCGCAGACATCCAGCCGATGCCCTTGACCGTCAGATCATCCCAAGGACCGGAGATCGCCTGCGCCTCAAAGCCCGGCACGAAACGGACAGCGAGATGAAGCGCCGCTGAACGACCGCTTTCCGTTCCGGCGAGCCAGGCCGCACCTCCTGCGGCAGCGGTCAAAACCCCTGCCGTGCCGATGAATGTCCACAATGCAAAGCGCAGCATCGGACGGCGTCGCTTCTCTGCGCTCTTGGGAACGTTCGTCTTCGGATCTGTAGTTTTGGTCGACATCACTCAAAGCTCCGGTCCGAGACCAATATAGAAGGCAAATCCCTTGTGATCCGGATCGCCGATCGGACGCGCAATATCCAATTTCACCGGGCCCACGGGAGACTGCCAGCGAATGCCTAAGCCCGCACCCGTTTTAAAGTGCGTAGAGTCCAAGCGGTCCACCGCTTCACCCGTATCCACAAATGCCGCTCCCCACCAGGACCCCGTTACATTGAATTGATATTCAAGCGAAGCCGTGAGGAGGCGCTTTGCACCTCGAAGATCGCCCGATGCGTCACGGGGAGAAAGGGATTTGTAGTCATACCCTCGAATGCTGCGGTCGCCGCCGGCAAAAAAACGCATATCCGGAGGCACCTCATCAAAACTGCTTGAGGAAATCCAGCCGAAAGCGTAGCGGCCGATCAGTCGATGCCGCGCGGCATAACTGCGAATGATGGCGCCTTGGGCATTAAATGCCCAGAAGTTAATGTCCGACCCCCAAAGATCTCTGGCGATATCGAGCGAGTAGCGCTGAGAGTCTCCCCACATCGGCATGGAACCCCCGCGCGAGCGTGTGCGGTTAAACGCAATCGTCGGATAGATGAGCATTGTCGTGGCATCCGTATCGCCCTGCGTGAAGTTGTCGATCAGCCAGTGCAGGCCAATGGAGCGCTGCCAACCGTCTTCCATATTCCAATAGCGAGTCGCTGCCAATGAGGTCTGCATTGACTTTGTGTCATTCAGATCGGTGTGCTTGAGGCCGCCCTGAGCGAGCCAAAACTCTTCGAGCGGGCTCTTCTGCAGCGGCATTTTGTAGCTTGCATCCATCGTCTGCTCTTTGCCTGACACGGTTGAAGCGAGCGACAGACTATGGCCGCGCGAATTCACCCACGGCTTTTCCCATTTGCCCGTGAAGCGAGGACCCGCATCGGTTGAATAGCCGACACCCGTTTCAATAATGTTGCCTTTGCGCGGAGTGAGCGCCCCCGACATCGGCACGATGTGATTCTCGACGTCGGCCTGCTTAAAGTTCGGGGCAACGACGGCAGAACTGAACCATCCCGTATCGGCGAGATTCTCGTTTAACTGCGCGAGCTTCGGTGCGGCGTAAGGTTCACCATCCTTAAAAGGGACGAGCGGCTCAAGCATGTCAGTGTCAATTTGTCCGCCGGCAAATGAAACTGGGCCGAAATGCCATCGAGGACCCGAATCATAGGCGAGCCGCCAGTACGCTTCCCGCAGCTCTCTGGATACGCCGAGTTCGTTTTTCGTAAAGCGGCCTTGAAAATAGCCTTTGCGGGTCGCCAGGCTCTGCACGGATTTCTTGAAGTCCTCATATTCACCGTGATTGAGCACGCTGCCCTTTTTCGGCAAATTCTTCCTGAGCGCAGCAAAATCCGGATCATTGGCTGCATCACCCTCGAGCGAGAGCTCCGCTCCCATCACTTTGACGGGGTCACCGGGCGTCACCACCACCGTCAGTTCGCGCGGATTGCGGCTGCCTTCTGCGGGTTTCGGCCCCCAAGAAAACTTCAGCTGCGGATCGTAATAACCCAAAGCCCGCAGTCCGGTGCGTACCCCGCTGCGCACTCGTGCTCGATAGCGCCCTTCGATGGTAATAGAGCCGATACCCATGGAAGCAAGCTGAGCTTCAACATTGCTTTTGAGGTCGCCCTGAAGTCCTTCAACCTTAACGGAAAAGGCGTCAGCAGCATGTACTGCAGTCGCTCCAAGAACGATGCAGAACAGGCCGACAAAGACTGCGGAGAGACGGATAGACGGCATCATGACGAGGCGTACGCTGCTAAATCTTGATGATTGGAACTCAAACAGGATTTCAAACGCCGCAGCTGCGGCACTGAACTGTTATCTCAGCGCTTTGCGCGACCAACGAGGCAGCGGCGAATCTTCTTCACCTGCAGCCCTGCGCGTAAGTTTGCGCGTTTATCAATTGTAGGAGAAAGGTGAAACTTCTCTTAGGCTGTGAAATTATTCAAGACAATTCTGTGAGGTTTGAACGAACAATAGAAAACCGGCCGAGCGTGCGTCTGTTCAATCCAGTACGCAGCCGCGGCCGGTCAGCTCGTCTACCGCGAACCGCTGAGACCAGCTTAGCCGGCCTACGGTTCGTGACATCAATCAAGCCTTCGGCGTTTCAGCCTTCACGACAGGTTTTGCCGCAGGTTTTTCTTCTGCCGTTTTGACTGCTGCAGCGGCTGGTTTAGCCGCCGGCTTCGCAGCGGGCGTCGCCGCAGGCTTGGCCGCAGTCTTGACTGCCGGCTTCTTCACCGGTGCTTTGCGGACTGCCGGCTTCTTAGCAGCGGGTTCGGCCTTGGCCGGCGCTTTGACGGCCGCAGCTGCTTTGACTTCGGGCTTCACTTCCGTCTGGGCCAGAGCCTTCACAGTTTTAGGAGCCGCCTTTTTAACAGCAGGCTTCACAGGCTTCTTTTCCGCTGTTTGCGCAGCTGCCTTGGCAGCAGGTTTAGCGGCCGTTTGTTCCGTCTTAGCCGCCGCCTTCTTCACGGAAGCCTCTTTGGCTGCAGTCTTTTTTGCAGCCGGCGCTTTCGGCGTCTTGACGGATTTTTCCTCTGCTTTTTCGACCGCCTTCTTTTGGGCCTTCACCGCTTTGCTTGGTTTAGCGGCGACTTGCTCAACTTTCATTTTTTTCTGCGGCGTCACACTGTATTTTTCCGCAAGAAGCTTCACGGCTTCATTGAAGAAAAGCTTCACGGCTTCTTCGGGTGCAAGTCCCATTTTTTCAATGGCGGCTCGAAAACCGGTGAGCTCTTTTTCCGAAAGTTCAATCTTCGTCTTGATCTTGATAATGGCCATGAATCTTCTCCTAATACCTGCAGCTTCAGCACAAAACTGATTGTCTCAGGCGGTTGACTGTTGTCCGCTCGAAAATGCGGCATGCGCATCGAGCCTCCATCAAGAGCCTTTCCCAACCTGCAGCGTGATTGAAAGTGTCAATGCGGATTGAGAATCGCTTTGCTCATTCTGCCACTTCATTTCGGCAGCGAGAAGTCATGAACAATCAAAAAATCTCTTAAATCTCAGCAAAAGAAAACCGGCGCCAATCTCTGTGGAAGATCATGCGCCGGTTGACATCTACAGCGGCTTCGTAAGAAGCCATCTATAGCAATGTTGACAAGAAGACAGAGCTTTGTGCTCTGGAGTCCTCACTTCGTCTTCTTTTCACCCTTGCGCCACCAGAAAGGATCGTCTTGACGGACGGTTTCCTCGAGGAATTCACGCAGAAGATGAGAGAGAAGAACATTGTTCTTCGCGGCCAATGCTTCGGCCGCGGTCTTCAGTTCAGTTGGAAGGCGGCAGCTAATGACGCCCGTCTTTTTGGCGGGACGCCCGCTCTGGCTGCTGCCGTCAAGAGTCATGTCCATATTTTCGCTCCGTGTTTTGTACTCTGCCGGATCCTTTGAGCCGGCATTGTCAATGTCCGAGGCGCCGCCTCGGAGCAGTTCAAAATATTGGTGCGTCTCCACATCCCCCATGTAAAGCCGCACCACTCTGCTGGCAATCAATGTTGCCTTATCAGATTTAGAAGTAAAGATCAAATCTTTTTGTAGGCGGTCAACCATTTCAAACGCCGCATTGCGTCTTGCTCATTACAGGCATTAAGCACGCATTGTCTGAATAGTGTCTTCGGCCGCTTCCGCTACTTCCTCAGCGTATTGTGAGGCGCCCCGCGTGTTTTAGAAAGGGCTCTACCTCGGCAGGAGTACAATCAATTTGCAACCGAGCGTAATCAGATCAAGTCTTGAAATCCCTTGGGGCGCAAACCTTTCGCGTTTTCCGGCCGGTTTGCACTCAGTCGCGGTGCGGGTTTGGCATCGGTATTGACAATAAGAAGCTGCATTCACTGCCTCAATTGAGGCGCACAATTATTGACATAAAAAGTTGCAATTGATTCGTGTAAATACTGTGACTGAATAACAACGCAGATAATCAGCTGATCCAACCCCGCACCTTTCTTCTCAACCTCACTATTTAATAGTTACAACCCTATCTGCAGGCCGTTCTTCCGCCTGCTTTTCCCATGCCGCAAGTTCCGATCCGATCTCTCCTCAAAGTTCTGACGATCACCCTCATCATGCATGTCTGTTCAACGGGGATGCGTTTTACGGCCACACTGGATGCCATCAATTCAGGTGCGTCAACTTTCTGGGTCGGAGCCATGCTGGCTTCAATTTCGCTCGGTCCCATGTGCTTTGCCATTCCTTCAGGGCGTTGGCTGGATCGCGGCGGTCCCCGAGGTCCGCTTGCCGGAGCCCGCATCGGCATGATGCTTGCCGGCAGTTCAGTGCTTTTATTCCCTGCCGCTCAATACGGCATCGCTTCACTCTTTGCTGCGGCGACGCTGACGGGATTTTCCTTCATGCTCACGAATGTTGTCGTTCAGCGGCTCACGGGCGACGTTAGTACCCCAAAAACCAGACAACTTGCTTTTACGGCACTTTCTCTCACCACAGCCACCAGCAACCTCGCCTCTCCGGTAGCTGCCGGCTACCTCATTGAGCATTTTTCATATGCTGCAGTCTATATGTGGGCTCTGGGGCTGCCGCTCCTGCTTTCAATCGTCCTCCTGTTCCCGGGTATGCGCCGGCTGCTGAACACAGCAAGCCGTAGACGAAAAAAGTTTCAGGAAGCTGACGGGCAAACCAACAAAGAGCGCAGCGGATCTGCCATGGACTTTCTCAAAGATCCGCCGATGCGTGCCGTTCTCTGTGCTTCGGTGATGATCTCCATTGCCTGGGAAGTCGGCAATCTGCTGATACCGGTTTATGCTGACAGTGTTGGTTTGTCACCCTCTGAGATCGGCTGGGTGCTCGGCAGCTTTGCTTGCGCCACCTTCGTAGTGCGCTTCTGTACGCCCATCCTCCTGCGCTACGTGCTTGAGTGGCACATGATCGTCCTGTCGCTTTTCTTAGCGACGCTCGCCTTTGCAGTCATGCCGTTCACGCACAACCCGTATGCCTTGATGGCCGCTGCTTTTCTGGAAGGTCTCGGGCTTGGTGCATCATTGCCCAACATGATGTCGCTCGTCTACCTCTTCGCACCGCCGCATCGAATCGGCGAAGCTATTGGCCTGCGCATCACAGCGCTCAATGCCGGCAAATCCATTTTTCCGCTTTTTGCGGGCTTTCTCGGCACGCTGATCGGCGCCGGCGGTTCCATTTGGGTACTGGCTGCCTGCACTGCGGGCGGTTTCGCTTATGCCGCCTGCGCAGCGAGCGAGGTTTTAAAGCGCATGCGGGCATTGCGTATCGACGGCGAATACGCGAAAAAGCCCGTGGCGGGCGACCCGCATGGCCACCAGGAACTCCATCGCTGACGACTCCGCACTTCTGCGCTTGTCTTATCGAGCACTAGGAAGCCCCCGCTTTCATCAAAATACGGCCGGTCGGTTTGGTCTGAACTGTTCGATCACAACAACAGATGTCTACGAAATGCCGTTCAGCATCAAGTGAAGCGTTCCCGAATATTTGATGCATGTCGAATATCTTTTCAACTTAAGCGTTAAAGGGGTTTTCACCCATTAAGATGCCGGCATTCGACAAAGCCATGGCGCTCGCTTTAAGACGCCCCCACCGACCGCTGTTTCATTATTCCCGCCAATTTTCCGGCAGGCGGTCAACGCTTTACCAAGTTTTCTCTCATGTACAACCCGAAATCTCGCCGCGCGGACGAGTTCATCAACCGCGAGGAAATTGAAGCCACTCTGAAGTGGGCCGAAGAACACAAATCTGACCGTCCGCTGATTGAATCCCTGATTGACAAAGCCCGTACGGCCAAAGGTCTCACGCACCGTGAAGCCGCCGTGCTGCTTTTTTGCGATCTTGAAGACTGCAATGAACGCATCTTTTCAATCGCCCGTGAAGTCAAGGAAAAAATCTACGGCAACCGCATCGTTCTCTTCGCGCCGCTCTATCTCTCCAATCACTGCGTGAATACCTGCACCTATTGCCCGTATCACGCTAAAAATAAGAACATCGTCCGCAAGAAGCTCACGCAGGAAGAAATCACCCGCGAGGTGGTTGCCCTTCAGGACCTCGGTCACAAGCGTTTGCTGCTCGAGGCTGGCGAGCACCCCAAGTACAACCCCATCGAATACATTCTGGAGTCGATTAAGACCATCTATTCGATCAAACACAAGAACGGACAAATCCGCCGCCTGAACGTCAACATCGCCGCGACGACAGTTGAAAATTACCGCAAGCTTCATGATGCGGAGATCGGCACCTATCAGCTCTTCCAAGAAACCTACCATCCGGAGGAGTACAAGAAGCTTCATCCAAAGGGACCCAAGGCTGATTACGCTTGGCACACAGAAGCGCATGACCGCGCTATGGAAGGCGGCATTGATGACGTCGGCCTCGGCGTTCTTTTTGGTCTGACGCTCTACAAGTACGATTTCGTCGGCCTTCTGATGCATGCCGAGCATCTTGAAGCCGTCTGGGGCGTGGGGCCGCACACCATCTCCGTGCCGCGCATCTGCCCGGCCGACGATATTGACCCGCACACCTTCAGCAATGCCGTGCCCGACGCGATCTTCCTCAAGATTGTGGCGCTGATTCGACTCGCCGTTCCCTATACCGGCATGATCATGTCGACGCGCGAAAGCGCCCGCATCCGTTCTGAAGCGCTTGAACTCGGTATTTCGCAGATTTCGGGCGGTTCTCGTACATCCGTAGGCGGCTACACCATTGCCGACATTCGCGACATTGAAAATTCCGCCCAGTTTGAAACGAATGACCGCCGCACGCTTGACGAGGTCGTCCGCTGGCTCCTCGAGAATCACTACCTTCCGAGCTTCTGCACGGCCTGCTACCGCGCCGGCCGCACGGGCGACCGTTTTATGGAGTTTGCAAAGAACGGCGCCATCGCCGACTTCTGTCAGGCCAATGCCATCCTGACGATGAAGGAGTATCTGTGCGACTACGCTTCCCCCAAAACGCTGGTCGAGGGTGAACAAGTCATTCAGCTCGAACTCCCCAAAGTGAAGAATGAGAAGTTCCGCAATGCGAGCGTAAAACGTCTTGAACGCATTGCTCAGGGCGAACGCGACTTCCGCTTCTGACGTCTGGGCATCCAATCCACCCGTGCTTTATGTCGAATGCGCGGGTGTCCAATATGCTGTGCCGTCAGCACTGACAAATGAGCCTCCGAAAATGCAAGTCATCTCGGAGGCTCTTTTAGTCATTTGAAGGATTGGAATTTAAGTCATTACGGTTTCGACGGCAATCCGCTCGAGGCAGCGGCACCGTTTTTGGCGCCATCGACGATCTTCATTGCTGAAGTGATCATGGTCGACAGATCACCCATATTGCCCGGCACGATCAGCGTATTGTTGGTGCGGGCCAGCTCCCCGAACGCTGCAACATACTTTTCGGCCACCTGCAGGCTGACCGCAGTTGCGCCGCCAGGAGCCTGAGTAGCTTCAGCAATGCGGCGAAGTGCTTCGGCAGTAGCCGTAGCAATAGCGAGCGTTGCTGCTGCCTGACCTTCTGCTTTGTTGATTTCAGCCTGCTTGTCGCCCTCCGACTGTGCGATAGCTGCTTCTCTTGCACCGGTCGCGAGGTTAATCTGCTCAAGCTTGCGGCCTTCAGATGCCGCTACCACGGCACGCTTTTCACGTTCAGCCGTAATTTGCTGCTGCATTGCCTGCAGAATCACCGCCGGCGGAGTCAAATCCTTGATCTCATAGCGCAGTACCTTGACGCCCCAATTGAGTGCCGCTTCGTCAATCGCGGAAACAACCGACTTATTGATTAAGTCTCGTTCCTCAAAAGTTTTATCGAGCTCCATCTTGCCTACCACGCTGCGCAGCGTTGTCTGAGCAAGCTGAGTGACAGCAATAATGTAGTTCGAGGTGCCGTAGCTCGCCCGCTGCGGATCGGTAACCTGAAAGAAAAGCACGCCGTCCACGGTGAGCTGCGTGTTGTCGCGCGTAATACAGACCTGACTCGGCGTATCCAGCGGAATTTCTTTAAGCGAGTGACGATAAGCCACACGATCAATGAAAGGAATGATGAAGTTAAGACCTGGACTCAGCACGGCATGAAATTTGCCCAGGCGCTCTACTACCCAGGCGGTCTGCTGCGGCACAACCTTGATGCCCTGACTGGCAAACACGACCGCGACCAGCACGATGATGAGTGAAAGGATGAGAAATCCAGTTATTTCAATGGGCATGAGACTGCTCCAAACGATGTGCTGAAAAAATGTCGAAATCTGTCTTAGAAACGGCGGCCGAGCACGAGCTGCGTGCCGTCGACTCGGGCGATAGTCCAGCGGCCAGGCGTAAGCGGCTCATTTCCCTCTGGCCGGGCAACCCACGGTGCACCGCGGTATTGGACAACCGCAAGGCCGTCGCTGCCCACCACATCCACCGTCACCCATTGACCGCTGTCCAAGTGCTGCAGTTTGGCAGACGGATCTTTTCTCCCTGCATTTCGCCGGCGCACGGCGATGACGGAAAGGCACCCGCCAGCGAGCACTGCTGCGCAGACGACAAGCTGCATGGTGAAGTCAAGACCGACGGCAGCTCCAGCCGCCGTCGCTCCAAAAGCAAATGCAACAACCAAAAGATAAGCGGTGCCGAGGAAAATCTCCGCTCCGAGAACGGCGATGCCGGCGATGAGCCAGGCGATGGCAGGAGAAACCGAAAACATGTTTGTCTTAGAAAAGTCTGTCGAAAAACATGCCTAAAACGAGGCATCCGGACAGCGTACCGACGCTGCAGCGTTAAATCGCTCAGCGTTATCCGCATGTACGGAATCGAGTCTAGCACGCGTTGCCGATCGTTCTTCACAGGATCGTATAAATATGAAAAATCCCTTGAACTTCATGAAATTCAAGGGATTTCATAGACTCTGTACGCCGGCAGGAACCGGCGGATCAAGTCAAAAATGCGCGCGGCACTCGTCGATTATGAGCCGCGAGCCAGGCGACGCCAAGTATCCACCACCGTATCGGGGTTGAGCGAGATGGACTCGATGCCTTCATCCATCAGCCACTTGGCGAGATCCGCATGGTCGGAAGGTCCCTGACCGCAGATGCCGACGTACTTGCCCTGAGCACGGCAGGCACGAATAGCCATCGAGAGAAGCGCCTTCACAGCCGGATTGCGTTCGTCAAAGGTAGCAGCCACGAGACCGGAGTCACGGTCAAGACCCAATGCAAGCTGCGTCATGTCGTTGGAACCGATCGAGAAACCGTCGAAATATTCGAGGAACTGTTCGGCCAAAAGCGCATTGCTCGGGATTTCGCACATCATGTTGAGGCGCAGTCCGTTCACGCCGCGCTTCAGACCGTGCTGCTCCATGATTTCCGTGACGCGGCGGGCTTCTTCAACCGTACGCACGAACGGAATCATCAGTTCGACGTTGGTAAGCCCCATCTCATCGCGCACAAACTTCATTGCACGGCATTCCATTGCGAAGCATTCCGCAAAGGAGTTGGCAATGTAGCGGGAAGCGCCGCGGAAGCCGAGCATCGGATTTTCTTCAACCGGTTCGTAGTTGGCGCCGCCGATCAGCTTGCGGTATTCGTTGGACTTGAAGTCTGAAAGACGAACAATGACCTTCTTCGGATAGAAGGCTGCAGCGATCGTAGCCACGCCTTCAGCGATCTTGCGCTCGAAAAATGCCTTGGCCGACGGATAGCCCGCAGAAAGGCGTTCAACGGCATCGCGAAGCTCACCCGGGACATTCGGGTATTCAAGCACCACCTTCGGGTGGATGCCGATGTTGTTGTTGATGATGAATTCCAGACGAGCAAGACCCACACCCTGATTCGGAATGGACTGGAAGTCAAAGGCAAGCTGCGGGTTGCCGACGTTCATCATGATCTTGACGGGGATCTCAGGCAAAGCGCCGCGCACAACCTGTTCCGTCTTGACCTCAAGAAGGCCTTCGTAGATATTGCCCGTATCGCCTTCAGCGCAGGAAACCGTAACCTTGTCGCCTTCCATCAGGCGTTCAGTGGCATCACCGCAGCCAACGACAGCCGGGATACCGAGTTCACGAGCGATGATGGCGGCATGGCAGGTACGTCCGCCGCGATTCGTCACGATAGCGCTGGCGCGCTTCATCACCGGTTCCCAGTTGGGATCCGTCATGTCCGTTACAAGGACGTCGCCCTCAAGGACACGATCCATTTCTGAGGCGCTCTGCACAATGCGCACGACGCCCTGACCAATCTTTTGTCCGATAGCACGCCCCTGAACGAGCAGGCGGCCTTTGGAGCCAAGCGAGTATTTCGTCTGAACTTCCACGGACTTCTGCTGGCTCTTAACGGTTTCCGGACGAGCCTGAAGAATGTAGATCTTGCCGTCGGTGCCGTCCTTGCCCCATTCGATATCCATCGGGCGACCGTAGTGCTTCTCGATGATGCGGGCAAATTTGGCGAGTTCGATCACGTCTTCGTCGGTAATGGCGAAACGGCGGCGATCTTCCGGATCCACATCCACGGTACGAACCGTGCGGCCGACGGAGGCATCCGTTTCAAACTCCATGCGGATCAGTTTGGAACCAAGCGTCTTGCGGATGATCGGGAACTTGCCGGCATCAAGCGTGGGCTTAAAGACATAGAACTCATCGGGATTGACAGCGCCCTGCACGACGGTTTCGCCGAGGCCGTAGGATGCGGTGATGAAGACCACCTGGTCGAAGCCCGATTCGGTATCGAGCGTGAACATCACGCCGGCAGCGCCCTTGTCGGAACGGCACATGCGCTGCACGCCGGCAGAAAGCGCCACTTCAGCGTGCGTAAAGCCTTTATGAACACGGTAGGAAATGGCGCGGTCGTTATAGAGCGACGCGAAGACTTCCTTCATGTGATGCAGGACGGCATCAATACCGACCACATTAAGAACCGTTTCTTGCTGGCCGGCAAAGGAAGCGTCCGGAAGGTCTTCAGCTGTGGCAGAGGATCGTACGGCTACTGAAATATCACGGCCTTCACGCAGCCATTCGTAGAACTCGCGAATTTCCTTTTCCAGCTCGGCGGGGAACGGCGCACTTTCAATCCAACCGCGGATCTCAGCACCGGCAGCGGCCAGGGCCTTAACGTCGTCAACATCAAGCTTTGCAAGACGCGCGTGAATACGGTCTTCAAGACCGCCTTCCTTCAGGAAGAGACGGAAGGCTTCTGCCGTGGTGGCAAAACCGTCCGGGACACGAATGCCCGCGCTCGTAAGCTGGCTGAGAAGCTCGCCCAAAGAGGCGTTCTTGCCGCCGACGCGGTCAACATCCGTCATGCGAAGCTGACTGAAAGGGAATACGTAACGACCCTGTACCATTTTTATCCTCTGATCACCCGCTGAACAAGTCCTTCTTGCTCTCTTTGGCGGGCGCTTGTTTAGAAAACATGCGCATTCTACTCGGGCTTGCGCCCGGCTTGGTAGTCACACAAATATCGTTTTTTCTAAACAACAGCTTCAGCCGCACGATTACGCCGTTTGAAGGTTAAAATTTCGGCGCTTTTAGAAAATCGCCCATTTCATTCAGGTTTGACATGACTGACACGGAAAAGGCCAAGAAGACCCGACAGATCTTCATCGTGAGCGACGGCACTGCCATTACGGCCGAAACGCTCGCGCACTCCATCCTCACGCAGTTCCCTGACCTGCACTACCACCAAACGCGCATCCCGTTCGTTAACTCTGTCGAAAAAGCTGTCGACACGGCCCGCCGCATCAATGCCGTTGAACGCGAGGAAGGCCTGCGCCCGATCATCTTCACCACCTTCGTTGAGCCCGACATCATGCGTACGTTCAACGAGTTGGTCTCCGGCCACATCATCGACCTCTTCCGCAAGTTCGTCGGTCCGCTGGAAACGGAACTCGGCATGAAGAGTGAACACAGCATCGGACAGACGCACCGCATTCGTGATGATGAGAAGTATCAGCGACGCATCGCGGCAATCGACTACACGCTGCAGCACGACGACGGCCAAACCAACCGCGGTCTGGACGAAGCGGATGTGATTCTTGTCGGCGTCTCCCGTTCCGGCAAAACGCCGACATCGCTCTTTCTTGCCATGCAGTTCGGCATCAAGGTTGCAAACTATCCGCTCATTCCGGAAGATTTCGACCGCGGAACACTTCCCGAAGCGCTTCTGCCGCTGCGCAGCAAACTTTTTGGTCTTTCCATCGCGCCCGAACGCCTTTCCGAAATCCGCAATGAACGGCGCCCGGGCAGCCGTTATGCGAGCCTGCCCAATTGCCAGCAGGAGATTCACGACGCCGAAGATCTCATGCATCGTGAAGGCATTCGCTGGCTCAACTCAACGACAAAATCGATTGAAGAAATCTCTGCGACAATCATGTCTGAACTGGGCCTGGACAAGCGCAAAGCTTAAGACTGGAGCCCGCCGCAACTGCTGCACACCGCATGCAATATAAAAAATCCGCCGAGCGTTCATTCCGGCGGATTTTTTATTTGCGGCCTGCGGCATGCTTTTTTATGAGAGAAGCGTAAACCCTGCCAGCCCCACGAAAATAACGGCTGAGGTACGGTTGAGTATTTCTTGAAACCGAGCGCTGCGGAGCCGATCTGCCAGCGCACCTGCACCCCAAGCAATAGCACCAAAAACAATAATGGTGGCAAAAATAAAGGTTACCCCCTGAATCACCATCTGCAGCACAAGCGGCCAGCCTGTCACGCCAGCGGGTACAAACTGCGGGAAAAAGGCAAGAAAAAAGATCTGAACTTTCGGGTTAGTAATGTTCATTACTACACCGCGGCGCCAAAGCGCCAAGCCGGAGAGCTTCACCGCATCATGACCGCGCGCCGCATCCTTGGCGTGAGTCCAGGCCTGCCACGCAAGCCAGAGCAAATAAGCCGCCCCCAAACACTTGATGGCCCAGAAGAGTGCCGGAACCGCCGCCACCACTGCCGCAATCCCCAGCGCAGCCGCAAGCGTCTGCAAGAGCAGCCCTGTTGCTAGGCCAAGGACAACAATCATGCCGGCACGAACCCCGAAGACGGCCGACTGCATCAGCACGAAGAGATTATCGGGACCCGGCGCAATCGCCAGCAGCACACTGGCACCAAAGAAAGCCAACCAAAGAGAGAACGCCATCGCCAGATCCTCCGCTTTTCGTCACAATCAAGGTTTCAAAAACGGATCCAGCCCCGCCGCGCTCACGCCATTCGGGCGAACAGCAAAACTCGTCATCACAAAGCGCAGCCATCGTCCGAGCACCCAATTCATCAGCAGTCCGGCGCGGGCAGAACTGTCAAAATTGGCGGGCACCTCTTGAGCGAGCACCGCCTCTCGAAGCGTTTGGCGCAGTCCCATTTCAAGCTTGTCGTAAAGATGCGTCATACGTTCGGTGAGCTTCGGATCCTCTTTCATCAGAACCTGTCCCGTCATTACGCGCGTCAGACCAGGATTGGCATCGGAAAAGTCGAGCATTACAGATACCATCATCTGCACGCGCCCAATCTGCGTGAGCGCATCATCGTCACGGATCTGCGCAAAGAGATCGAGCAGACTCGACTCGATAAAGCCAATCAGCGCATCAAACATGGCGCCTTTCGACGGGAAGCTGCGGTAAAGCGCGGCTTCCGAAAGCTTGAGCTTCTTGGCAATCAGCGCCGTCGTAATGCGATCACATTGGGGATCCTCGAGCAGCTTTGCAAGCGTCTGCAAAATGTCTTTGCGGCGGCTGCCGACAGCTCGTCCGGAACGAGGCACGCGCAGAGTGACTGGGTCTTCGCCAACCTCCTTCACGGGAGCGACTTGAGCGGGTTCAAGAACGGGCATCTTCTTATTTATGAAATTTTAGAGGGATGAGTGGACGGAACTTTAGCGCAAACCGATGATGGTCTGCCAACCGCCATCACCTTCTTCACGGTACGAACTTGTCAAGAATTCAAAAACAGTAGCAAATTGTCGATGTATTCAATCCGAATTTTCCCTAGAATAGCATCCTTCCTCATAAATTTTGCCGGCTAACAAATGACCGCTTCATCAAACAGTCGCATTTTTTTGCTGCTCTTCCTTGCCACGCTCGCCGCCTTCGGTCCCTTCGTCACAGACTTCTATCTGCCGACGCTTCCGGAGCAAACAACGGATTTCCACACATCCCCGGCCATGGTTCAGCTCGGGCTGTCGAACATCATGTGGGGCCTTGCTGCTGGTCAGCTGCTCGTCGGGCCGATTTCCGACCGCCGAGGCCGCAAAAAACCGCTTTTTTGGTGTCTGGTTCTTTTCGCCGTCACGACAGCCGTGGCTGCAGCGGCCACTGAAATACATGTTTTTCTCGTCATGCGTTTCTTTGAAGGCCTCGGAGCAGCCGGCGCAATCGTACTTTCACGCTCCATTGCCGCAGACCGCTATACCGGGCGAGAGCTTGGAAGCTTTATGGGCGTGATGGGAGCCATTCAAGGCATTGCCCCGGTCACTGCACCGATGCTTGGCGCATTGATTGCGGATGCTGCCGGCTGGCGCGGCATTTTTTGGATTCTCTTTGGCATGGGTGTGGTGCTTGCCTTCATCACACTGTTTGTTTTCGTGGAGACGCTCCCGCGCTCGCGGATTAACAGTGCCCAACGTTCAAGCAACGGTACGCAGCGCGAGAGCATCCGTGAAAGTTCCGCCAAACTCATTGCGGATCCTGTGTTTTGCGGCATCGTGTTTCAGCAGCTCCTTGCTTCAGGCATTCTCTTCGGACATATTTCTTCGTCGCCCTTTATCTTCCGGGGTCACTTTGATCTTTCGCCCGAACTCTATGGTCTGACATTCGGTCTCCTGGCACTCGGCATTACTGCCGGCGCAGTCATCAGCTCGCGCATTGACCCCTTGAAAGCGCTCGGTGTCGGCGCTGTCGGCATGCTGGTCTGTGCTGTCCTTGTAGCGGTTTGCTTCATCACAAATCTTTCACTTTGGGCCGTTCTTCCCTTCTACTTCCTTTTGATGGCATTCCTTGGGCTTACGCTTCCTGCCGCAATGACGGCTGCTCTCACGCTGCACCGTCAGCGCGCCGGCTTTGCAGCTGCGGTCATTGGTTCAGTGGGATTTGTGGGCGGCGGTCTTGTCGCGCCGCTCACTGCAATCGGTGAGGTAACGAGAACCGCAAGCATCATCTTCGTTGTCTGCGGCGTACTGCTCGTTTTGATTTCATTCTGGCTCAACCGCCGTATGAAGCTTATTCGGGGTGATGAGCTTAAGCTTTAAACACAAAATACCAACCGTCAAACAGCCTGGCGCCTGCTCGACCGATGAAGGGTCGCAGGCGCCTAACTGTATCAACGATATCTATCAATCTAAGCACTCTTTCCTACA
>OCAK01000477.1_pt1 | contig 36682 bp, 29 predicted proteins | sample 1538301 | NCBI WGS metagenome assembly OCAK01 (sample SAMEA2580285, study PRJEB22360) | human gut metagenome | biome: human gut; feature: human-associated habitat; material: faeces | place: Denmark | collected 2008/2010 | reverse complement strand
CATGCCGCCATACTTCATGAGGAGCGGCGGCATGTGCGGTTCCTGTTTTCTATGTGTATCTTCTGTCTGTTTTTTCTGAAGATTCCGCTGTGTTTCCTCCCCCTTAACCCCCCTGGTGTGCGCCATTTTACCATGGAACCGTCTTGGAAATCAATTTCTTTTTCCTTGCATATTTCTTACCATATCCTTACTGCCGACATTCCTCTCAGGGTCGAATAATTTTCTTCTGGGCGGCTTGGTGGCACCCAGCTTTTTTCATTTCCGGTATTCTGCCACCCACGGTGAACAATTCGCCCATAAAAGGAGAATTGTTCCGGGTGACGGAGCCGCAAAATTGTTATGCTGGATACCCCTGTTTTTTGAATACCTTTTTGCGGATTCTCCAAAAACTTTATGCTGGTTTCCTGGATAGTTACAGCCAAAAAGCACAATTTTAAGCCATTTCCAGGTTTTCTTCAGAGAAACTACCGGGTACAAACCTATGCAGATAGAATCCTGCCATCATTTTCAGGCAGACAGACGAATTTACCCGTAGTTGTTTCCATCCGCTCACTCACCGCTATCCTCTTGCCTTTGTGACGCGCCGTGACCGCCCGTGTTGCCCTTTTCCGGCCGAACTCGGAAAGATGTACCATGAACCAGATATATCGACTCGTTGACCCGATGTGAAACAACTACATTTTTCCGAAAATTGAGAAAAATAGTAGGGTCGAAATGTGTGCAGGTTAAAGGGCTTATGCCGCCGGAGGACGGCATAAGCCGAGAAACACCCACCGGCAGAGCCGTTGGGAGGAATGTGGTATGGCATAACTTTCTCTGCTGTTCAAAAATTTGTTATGCTTTGGGATAGTTTATCAAGATTACTCTATAACAGAAAAATCGAGAATGTTCCATGACGCTTATCGTCAATAGATCATTCCCGATTCTATGTTTTTGTTTAGGTATTACGGGGATTTTTCATCCCCCTTACACCCCCTTGTGCGTGCCATTGTAACATGGATATTTATGGGGCGCCAAGGGAAATGTGACAAAATTGTTACATTTGCAAATCTAACTAAATAAATTCTATGTTTTCGCCTAAAACCTCCAAAAGAATTATTTCATTCCACGAATCGTAAAAGGTTATGCTTTTGACCTCTGCTATTTCATCAATTGTGCCATCACCGTTTACAATATCTTCTTTCAATTCCTCTAACAGTGTAGAGTTTGTTTGAATTAGTATATCTCCTATATCTCTACCTATAGAATTTTTTTCTTTGAAGGCATAATAGTCCGAAAAAGTAATTTGCCTAATTTTTTGATCCCAGGTTTTGATATATATAATCAAGCAAGAATCTTTTATGCAAATATCATGTATTGTATTATCCATGTTACTTATGCTATTTATCCAATCCATTATTTGTTACCTCTCTTATTCTGGGAAGGTCTCTCCTGGTATGAATCCAGATCCTGCTCCAGGTGTATATCCTTCAGGATACCATTTCTTTACATTATTTTTGTTATTCCAACTTTTTGTAGGATCAACCTTATATTCCACATGATAATGAACGCCATGATGCCTTGGATTATAGGTTTCGCCTGGCAATAACGGATGTTGTTCTGCCCTTATCCTAATATTATCGCTCGTTTGAATAGTCTGACTTGTTGTACCATTAGCTTTCGTTACTTTATTTCTCGGTATTTCTGGTAACAAGTCATCCGGGTTTTCTGGAAATACATTTTTAGGGTTACTACCACTCTCTCCAGCACCACTTCCCCCCTCATCACCAATCCCACTGCCAACTTTAGCCTCATATGAACTATATCCGCTGGGATCATAATACACCACCGGGTTATTCTCACAGTACGCATACAGGTTCAGACCATCTCCCAGGTACTCATCCTCCTGCATAAACCTTCCCAGGATCGGGTTATAGTATCTGGCTCTCAGATAATACTGCTCTGTTGCCTGGTCATATTGCTGCCCCGTGTAGCGGATTCGGTTGGGGATACGCTCCATTGCATTCAGCTCTGCACCAAACGCGTCATACTGGTAATGGTTCTGAATCCTTCCCCCGGTATCGGTTATTAGGGCTTCACTTAGCTGCTCATCCTGATGGTAGTAAAAGCGCTCCCCATTCCTCTTAAAGCCCTCAATCCCTGCGCCGGTATGATAGCTGGTTTCTTCTCTGTCTCCTCCTTCATACAGCAGTTCCCCATTATGATAAACAAAGCGGAACCTCTGACCATTTTCCTCCGTTTCGTACCGCAGGCCTTCTGCATCATAGCGGTTCTCTTGAATCCCTCTCTTCCACTCAACCCGGATCTGCTGGTTCCTGCTGTTGTAAACGTACCTCCTGGTTCCCTCCGCTCCTTCTTCTGTCAGTATACTTCCCTGCCGGCTATAAGTAAACTGTTTTTTACCGCTTGGGCTTTCTAAAAGAATTACCTGATTCTTTTCATTATAATGGTATTCGGTTACACCTTCACAATCCTCTTTTCTGAGCCGGTTGCCCGCTGCGTCATAGGAATACTTGGTGGCTGCCCCGTTCCGTGTCTCCTCCATTAGCTGGTTGCGGAGATTATACCCATAGGAAATATCTATTTCCCTCTCCGTCCCATCTGGCAGGCGCTGTCTCCCCTTCTTGTGGATCCGGTTCCCGTTGCCGTCATATGCATAGCAGAAGCTTAAGAGGATTCGTTCCCCTTTTTTCGTTTCCAGCGTTTCTATGTTCCCAGACCCATCATACCGGTATTCCGTCTCCACTCCATTCCCATAGGCAAGCCGCGTGATGCGGTCCAGGCAGTCATACTCATAGCACACTTCCATCCCCTCTTTGGAATGGATGCGGTTCATCCGGCCCAGAAGGTCATATTCATAGCGGGTGGTAACGCCTGCCGGATCGGTCATGCTCCTGATACGCCCCGCCGGGTCATACTCATAGGAAACCAGACGCTTTCCGCTGGAGCGTTTCTCCTTCAAGCGGCCTTTTTCATCATACTGGTACTCATAGGAATGGCCGTCGCTGACCGCCTGCATAAGACGACCGATGCTGTCATAGCGGTAGGTCCGGATGCATGGATGCTCCCCCTTCTCATCTACCGCCCGCTCATACACCAGATTCCCCAGGGCGTTGTAGCTTCTGTGCACCTGCTTTCCGTCACGGTCGATATAGAGCGCCAGGTTCCCTTCCGCGTCATACTGGAACTGTTCTGTTCCTCCCAGCTGATCCCTTCGTTCCCGCACCTTCCCAAGGCTGTTATAGCGGTACTGCACCAGGTTCCCCTTTCCGTCTGTGCTGGTTTTGATCTGTCCTGCCGGCGTATAGGCATAGGTCTCCCTTACGCCGTCTGCAAAGCCGATCCCCGTTATCCGTCCCCAGGCATCCGTATCATAGGTAACGGTCTGGCTGTTTCCATCCGTGATCCCTAGTATCCGGCCTCTGGCGTCATACCGGCAGCTCTGGATGGCCTTCCCCTTCTCTCCCTGGCGGAGCGCTCTGGCCCTTCCATCCAGCGTATAGGAAATCTCTGTTTCATTTCCAAGGCCGTCCTTCTGGCGGATGACATTGTCCTGAAGATCGTAGCCCCATTCCTGCACCGTCTGTCCCAGCCCGTTTACCTGACGGACCCGGTTGCCCCGGCTGTCATACTCATAAGCCGTGACAGTCGCAAAGCCTTCCCTTTCGTTCTCTCCATATGCCTGGAGCTCTTTGATTAAATTATCATTCTGGTCATAAACATACCTCCTGGAAGCGCCGGAGGGAGCGGCCCGGCGGGTCAGCCGGTCCTTCCGGTCATACTGGTAGCTGCTTGTCAGAATGGTTCCGTCCGCCCCTTCCACTGTCTCCTGAACCAGATTCCCCGCCGCGTCATAGGCGTAGCGCACCGTCCGGTCGATCCCGTTTGCCTTGTCCCGGATTCTCTCACTTACCAGGCGGTCATCCTTATCATAGCTTCTCCGGATCTCATGACCCTTTGGCGTGGTGATGGATGTCAGGTTCCCGTTCTCATCGTATCCATAGGACGTCACTGCCAGACCGATCCCCCCGTTCCCCTGGATCTCCTCTGTCTTTTGGACCCTCCAGCCGTTTTTGTTATAACGAAAGAGGATGGTTCGTTTGACCCCTTCCTCTATGGTCTGTTCCTCCAGGGTGCGGTTGCCCAGGCAGTCATAATCATACTGTACCCTTGCCCCAAAGTCATCCTCCACCCGGATCAGCCTGACATCCGTATCATGGGGGAGGCGGACCCGCTGCCACTGGCTGGGGCTTTCGCCCTCCGCCGCCTCCGTTTCCCCATACAGCTCCTCGGTCTTATTGCCCTGAAGGTCATACCGGTATGCCTTAACACGGTAATAGGCCGCTCCCTTCTCCCGGCGGATGCTGGTCCGTTCCTCTATCTTCTGTCCCAGGCTGTCATAGGCAAAAAGCGTCTCGTTTCCTTCCCCGTCCGCTTCCCGCAGTACCTGTGCATGTCCGTTGTAGGCATACTGGCGCAGCAGCTTCCCATCCGGGTCCGTCACCCTTGTCAGCCTTCCCATCCGGTCATAGGCATAGGTATACCCCGGTCCCTGATCCGCCTGCTGATCGTAGTGTTCCGGCAGGATCTGACGCAGCATATGTCCGTCCGCATCGTAAAAGCGGCGTTCGACGCCGCCGTCTGCATAATAGATCCGGATGGCGTTTCCGTCCTTGTCATACTCATACCGGGTTCCTTCTCCCAGGCTCCCTTTTTCTGCATAGCCCTCCGGATGGATCCGCCGGGTGATCCCTCCCTCGAAATTTCGGAATACCCGCTGATGCTTCTGCTCCGGGCTTATGGTATCCACCACCCGCTCTAAGAAGTCATAGCGGTATTCATAGCCCGGCTCGTTGCGGTTCCACCGCTTGGCCGGGTAATAGGCCGTCATGTTCCCCATGCGGTCATAGAACCACCGGCTGGTATTTCCCTCTCCGTCTGTCCTTCTTGTTACGAAGTTTCTGGAATTATAGCCTAACTGGACTGTCCCGCAGGCGTTCTGGATGGAAAGCCTGCGTCCGGCCCTGTCGTATTCATACCTTGTCTCCTCGCCCTTTGGCGTGATTACACGACTTGGATGGGCGCCCTTTTCCTCATACTGGAAGACCGTTTCGTTCCCGTTGCCGTCTGTCTCTAAGATCCTGCGTCCCAGCCCATCGTACCGGTACGCCCTCTCCCTCCACTGGCTGCCGCTGATCCGTTCCCTGATTCGGACAGGGTTATGCCTGCTGTCATATTCGGTGCGGGTTTCCCTTCCGTCCGTATCCCAGGTTCTTATCAGATCCCCTCTGTGGTCATACGCATAGTGGGTTGTCAGCCCTTCGGGATCGGTCTCTTTGATCCGCCTGCCAAGGCTGTCGTACTCCCAGCGGGTCTGTGCACCCGTCCGGCTGGTCTGGCTGATAAGGAGGTTCTGTGCAGAATAACGGTACACCGTGCTGGTCCCGTCCTCATAGGTGATCCGCTCCGGAAGCATGGCAGCGCCGTATTCGTATCGTTCGGTCGTTCCATTCTCGCTATAGGTAACCGTATTTTGGCACTTCCTGTCATCATAGCGGAAGGTCTGGCATGCGCCGCTTTCAAAGGTCTGACGGATGATCCGCCCTTTGGCGTCATATTCGTTCTCCAGATAGCGGATGCCGTTCTGGTTGGTTTCCGAAGTGATATAGCCGCCTTTGTCATACGCATAGTGGGTCACTCCCTCATCCGTGTGGATGACGTCCGTCAGCAGGTCTCCCTCATAGCGGTACTGGGTTTTCCGGCCTATTTCATCGGTGATCTCCAGGATACGGCCATGTCTGCTGACAATCTCCAGCTTATTTCCCAGGGGCGTCACCATACGGCTCAGCCCCTCCTCATCATAGTATAAGCCCATCTGAAGCTGATTGGGATACCGGATCTGCTCCAGACGCCCCTTTTCCCCGTAGATGCAGCGGGTATGGGAGACTGCGTCCCCCAGAATGAACCTCCCTTCCTCCTTATAAAGAGAAAACCGTTCGGTTCCCGGACTCTGGTTTACCCAGGCTTCCCCCTGCTTTTTAAAGCATACGGAATGCCCTGTCACTGTATCCAGGTGAACCTGACCGGAATGGTTTGTATCCTTATAGATTCTGCTGTCATAGGCAAACAGCCAGCCCCGGCCCATCGCTGAGTCTCTATGACGGCCCGACCGGTAGCTCCGCTCCAGACGCACCGGCTCCGGCAGGCTTGCCAGAACGAAGTCGGTGGCGTGAACCAGGTAATGTCCCCATACCGCATCAACCGGATCGCTGACGCTGACGGTAAGGGAGTTGGCAAAGCCATTCTGGGCCAGGCTCTGCCAGGGGTCAAACTCCCTCCCTGCCAGGCTGCTGGCCCCCCAGTCCATACCAGTGTCCACCAGCGTCCCTACAACCGCCTGGGCGCCTTTTGCAACAAATGAGTTATTTCCACCCAGCCCAAGCTGATTCATGATTCTGCCGGTTGCCGCTGTGCCTGCATATCCCTGCCCCAGACCAAGCAGCGTATTGAATGCCAGGCCTTTTACATCAACCTTCCCTGTATACGCAAGGTCGTTCAGCGCCTGGTTTACAACATTGCCTCCTATTTGTACCGCTGCCTTGAGGTTCTTTACTTTCTGGCTGCCGCAGACAAGCTGTCCGCCTGTCTTTATCATGCCTGCGTTTCCGATCGCCGCTCCCGCTACCACGCCGAAGGCAATCTCAGTGCCAGCTTTCAGGAAATTATAAACCTGCTGTTTATGCTCCCCGAACACGGCCTCCACAGCCGTGTCCCTGATGAAATTAAAGGACTCGTTCAAGTTGCCGCTCTGGCTGCTGCGGACATCCTGGGAGCCTTCTGCGATATCCGCAGCAGCAAAGGCGATATTGGCCGTTCCCAGCACTCCGGTAGCGATCATCGTTCCGGCCACCAAAGCCCCGGCTCCGCCGGTAGCCACCGTCAGGGCGACCGCTACTCCAACCGTAGCTACGGTTGTCAGAATCCTTGCCGCCCCGCTTAAGATCTTCGTCTTTCCCTCCTGGTATTTCTCTACCAGCTGGCTGCTTACGCCATTGTTGACAGATGCACGATCCGCGGCGTCGTTGGCTGTGATCTGCCCGATCAGTTCTGAGGACGATGCCATCCCCTCCGGCATTGGACCCTCGGCGGCCTCCAGCTTGACAAAGGCCGCCAGGATCTTCGTTTCTTCCGACAACTCCATGCCAGAGTCCCCGGATTTTGCGGAAATGGATTTACTGATCACTGAGATCGACTTTGCCGGACCCCCTTCCTCTGATGCGGATTCTCCCATAGAAAGGCCTTTCTCCGCCTGGAGCTGGATCTCCTTCCCCTGAATATATGCGTTCCCCTCTCCATCCAGGCAGACGCTTGTCACGGCAGCTTCTTCCGCCGATATCCGGGCAGCTTTAGGCGCCAGAAGAAGGTGTGCGCCTGTTACATTGGAAAAGGATTTATAATCGGGGTTCTGTGCATAGCCTCCCCCTGTCCCTCCTTTCCCTGGGGCGGATGTCCGGATTGCATGCACCGCAACCGCGTCCTTTTCTTCATCGGTAGGAAAGTAAATATGCACCTGGCTGCCAACCTCCGGCATGCAGTAAATAAAACTGCTTTCGATGGCAAACGTAAAATACCGCTGATTCGGCGCTGCCTCATAGACCGGATCGATGTGGAAATGCACCCGCACACAGTTGCCGGAACGCTCCTTTACCGTAGCCGGGATGCTCATGCCGTTGATATGGCCATTTTTCATCCGTGTGCATCGGACTCCTTGTTCACGGCTTAGTTCATAATACCGGCACAGTTCTCCGGCAATCACCCTATATCGGATCGCCGTTACCATGCAGCGGAGTCCCCGAAACGTCCCCCTTTGAGCCAGATGGAAGGAATGTCCTGTTTTTACGTTCCATTTGATGATCTCCTGTGGAAGCAGTTCTCCGTCCGTATTAACTTTATGATAGGTCTCCACATCCTTTATGGTTTCATATTCTTCCTCGCTGAAGTTAAAATCATCTTCATACGGGGGAATCCCAAAATAAGCCCGTCCATGATCCGCACTGCAATCAGGGACAAGGAAGCTCTGGAACTGACTGGCCAGCCGGATCAGAAAATCCCAGTCGGATTCCTCATACTGCAAAAGGAAGTCCGGGATTACCCTTCCGTTTGTCAGGCAGTCTTTGATCTGCGCCCGCTCCTGATCCTCCAGCACTTTTTGCATCACCTGCTCATAGGTGGCATCCAGGTTCAAAAAACTCCGGCTCACAGGAACACGCTGCCAGTCCATCGTATAGGAACACGCTTCCAGCTTTAGATAATACAGCCCCCGGACCGTTTCCATCTCTGCCCGCAGAATCCTTCCGGCAAACAGCTGGCTGTTTTCATAGACCTCCACGTTTGCCCCATCCTGAAGGGCATGGATCGATCCTTGAATTTTTTCTTCCTCTGCCAGCAAACGCAAAAAGACCCTTCCATGACAGTTAAATGCCGCATCAAATGAGAAATCCTCCACCTGGATCACCCCGTCAAACGGGATGCTGATCGTTAATCCCTGATATGTTATCTTCATAAGCACTCACCTTACTCCGGCTGCCCGGATATTAAAATCGTAATTCGTCCTCCATAGATACAATCCAGTTCACATCGACGCAGAAGCGGGGCGTCCCCATTAACCGTCACCTTCTCATGACCCTTTCTCCATCCCTCTTTCGCAGCAAATTTTGCGATGCATTCCCCCATGCACTGGGAAATCACACTGTCATCAATCTGCTTTGTATCCATTTTACCGTCTCCTGCGAAGCAACTGACTACCTTTCCCAGAAAGCCCTCATTCTTCTTTTCTTCCTGGATTGCCTGATTTGCCGCCTGAACCGCTTTTTGAGCTGCTTCCTGCGTAGATGGATTTTCTGTGCTGGTGCAGCCTCCAAAATTAATGATATTCTCATTTAACCGGAAATCCTTGACGGTCATCTGGGGAATCCCTCTGGTCAGCACCCCATGGCTATGTTCCAACAAAAGATAGCTCTCCCGCATGCCGCAGCTACATTCCATCCGCGCTCCATGGACAACATAGGTGGTGTCCGTGGCCCTGGACGCCCGTAGTGCTTCTTTTTTTGCCTGTACAGCGTCAGAGGCTTCCTGTGCCGCCTGCGCCGTTTCTTCGTATTTCCCTTCGGCCGCCTTCTGCGCTTCCTCTGCCGCTGTTAGCTCCTCCCTGGCTTTCCGGAGATTTTCCTGCTGTTCCTTTGTCGGTATCTGGTTGTATCCGTTCTCCATCTCATTCAGCGCACTCTGATACGCCTCTTTCGCTGCTACCGACCGATCACTGGCCTGCTGCAGCGCGCCATAGCTCTCCATAAATGCCTGGTTTGCCCTGCCGGACGCTTCCTCCAGGGCAAATAATTCCTGTTCTCCCATCTATTCCACCTCCACCTCCTCCAAGCGGATTCCTATACAGTTCCTGCGAAGCAGGCTCTCTGCCAGGGGCAAACTGACCAGAGGATCCCTTCGCCGGCTGTTCTCCAGCAAAAACAGATGATGCCCTGCTGCTTTCCTGCCATCCAAAATCAGCCGCTTTTCCATCCCATTGGGATAAAATTCTGAATTCTGGCTAATCGCTTCCAACTGATCCATGAGAGTATGTACATAGCGGTACTGGAGTTCCTTCTCTTTGTGAATCAGAAGTACATCCTTAAAAATCAGTTCCGGCTCATATGCCTCCAGAATATCCTGAAGCCTTTCGGAAAACATAGTGACCGGTCTCTGGATAAAATCCGGTCTGGCTTCTTCTCCCTTTCCGTCCAGGTATAAAACTGTCATCTCATTCAATCTTTCCTGATCTGCTTTCAGAAACAGATGACGCCCTCCTTTTATGTCAAAATCCCGATACTGGATCGAATGCGGCAGTCCTGTGTCTTGTGTGATAAAAAAATATCTCATGCAGTTTCCTCCCTGACCAGTATAGCGTCCTGAAGCTGATCCGGTGTCAGGTTCAAAAACGGAACCTGTTCTGATCGGAATTTTGTTCCTGTCAACTCCGTTCCTGTAAAAGACACTTGTTCCAGTTCGCAGCGGGTAAAATCTGCCCCTGTAAGATTACTGCCCTCAAAACTGGCGCAGGAAATTCTGCTGTCCGGAAAACGGCAGCCCTCCATATTGCACTGTTCCAGGCAAATCCCGGTAAGCCTGCACTGCTCAAACACGCTGAACCGCATATCCAGCTTATGGAGGCGGCTTTTTTCATACTCACCTTGATACCAATAGCTGAAAACAAGCGCCTCCTTGTCCTGTTTTGCCTTCCGGATTTCCTCTTCCCATATCCCTTTTTCCTTTGGAACACGATCTGTCGCCAGGACAAACTGTGTCTGCCCCCGGTATTCCCCCCATTTAAAAATCCAATACGGAGACAGGGTCAGATCCGAAAAGATTTCCTTCCTCTCCCAGTCCTGCAGCTGATAACGGAGAATGCCGGCAATCACTGCATCCAGGTAGGAAAGTTCCTCAAACAGAAGCTTCCAAATGTCATACTGGTTTACTTTTCCATTGTATTTTTTCACTTCATCCGTAAGGTTTTCACGAAGCTCCACAAAAGGTCTTAAAATTGTATCTGCATCCACATAAGCCTCAGCCGGCTCGTCATCCAGATACCACTGCAAGGTCATGGCGTGGAAATAAAAACGGTACTTATTCTGGATCACATCCGACTTTAAGACAGAGCCATACAAAAAGCTGACATATTCTTTTTTTAATGCCTTCATCTGCTGCCCCAGCTTTCTGGATGCCTCATGTATCACTTCTTCCAGTTCTTCCTTATGCTTTGCCAGGCAAAGGGCAATCTGCATCCGATAGCTTTCCCGCCTGTCTGCTGTGACGCTCTGAAATTCTCTTAATGCTGTTTCCCGGTCCATACTTCTCCTCTCCGTCAATCCAGGTTGACTGTCGTTCCATGAAATACCGCCTTACTGTCTGCCAGGCTAATCGAGCCTCCCTCCGTACTCTGCAGCTCGATCCTATCCTGGGCATGGAGGATCATTTTTTCCTTTGCATGGAGAACTATTTTTTCCTCCGCTGTTAAATGAACGGAATTTGCTGCAGTAATGGATATACTTCCGTCAGACTTGACCATCAGGGCTGCCTTTCCGCCTGCGCAGGACAGTTTCATATGTCCTGGGGCCAGTGCCAGTTCCTGCCCTGACTTGGTACGCAAATACCGACTGTTGGGATCTCCCATACAGTCATCACCGCTTTCTGGACTTTCATATCCGCTTACAGCGCTCAATGCGATTGCTTCCGTTTCATGTTTGGATGGGAAGTAGATCCTCACATCATCCCCTATCTCCGGCATACAATACCATCCACTCCCATTTGGTGATGCTGACATAGTGGAATAGGGAAACCAGAATGCAGCTCTGCACGCGACTCCTCCATCAATCTCAAGCGCTGCCTGAATCCGGTCTCCCGACACATTTACCACCTTCCCCATAAGCGCTGCCCCAATCAACTGCATAGGGTAGAGTTCTGCCTTTATAAGTCCTCTTGCCATCTGAAGCGTATAGATTCCCTCTATTCCCTCCCCTTCAAAGAGGTATTGGAACGAATCCACCGTCAAACATACACCTTCAACTGCCACTTGTTCAAAAATTCCGAGAAGCTCCCTGGAAGAAATCATGTACCGCGTAAAATCCACAGCTTGCACCTGGCGTCCATTTGCCTTTAGGTAATAGTAGGTATCCATATCCTTTTCCATAGTTTTAATCTGATATGAAATTTCCCGTCCCTCCAACGCAGGGATTCCCGCATATATGGCTATCCCCCTATGGCGGCTTTCAGGCGTTACGGTTGCCCCAATCTTCGACATTACCCGCTTTAAAAATGTCCAGTCTGTTTCCTCATACTGGAGGATCAGGCTTCCAGTGGGAGCATCCTGTGCCGCATACACCATATTGCTGCCTGGATAATCCTTCAGTACCTCAGCCACCAATTCCGCATAACGCATCTGCTGATTCTGAAATGAACGTGATTTTTTCGTAATATCCATCAGCCAGCTGGCGCTCTTTCCCTCGATTTCCAGAATACTGACATCCGCCAGATGATGTATCTGGACATTGGATACCACTCCGCAAAAAAGAACTTCCTCACCCGCTTCCCCTCTGGCGTGCACCTCCAGAGGCTGGCAGTAAAGCATTTCATAGACGATCGTTTCTTCATTTTCCACATAAGTCCTTAAAGACAGGCTGGTATGCTCTCCAGTTTTTCCTTCAATCCGGCAGCTTAAAATCTCTGCTGTTTCCATACCGATCACCTTCAGGTCATGTAAACTATATGCCATATGAACCTCCCTGATTTTAATTGTTCTCAATCACTGCCGCGTCTACCGTTATGGTATTCCCTTTGATAGAAATACTGCCTCCCCCAACGCAGTTTATCTGGATCTCTTCCTCTGCACTCAGTTCGGTTTCCCCTTGTGTTTCCATTCGGATTTCCTCTGCGGCATGGATAGATATGCCTTGCCTGGACTCTACCTTTGCTTTCCCATCATTGGTCAGGGTTACTGTCCCTGCCTTATCGTTTACAGATAATAAGATCCCATTGCTGATAAACTGTACCGTTTTCCCATCTGGTGTTGTAATATCCTTCAATTCAGGATTCCCTATTGGGCTTCCAGCTGAAGGCGAAGATTCTCCCTGTACATTTGCAATGGCATACCCTTCCCGTTCGTTGCTGGTGGGAAAAAAGATGCGTACTGGGTCCCCTGTCTTTGGCATACAGTACCAGCCGCTTCCGTCGGGAGATGCCGCTACGGTTGAAAAAGGATAATAATACGGCGTCTGGTATGAAGGCAGCGCATCTGTTTCCAGCTGCACACATACCTTATTTCTCTTTACATCCACCACTGTCCCATAAACAGAGACTCCGCATAGCAGAGGATTGTAATATTCCCGCCTGTTCTGCCCATCCGCAGAACATAGCTCATATTCATTGATCAACAAACCATTTTTTAAATATCGCCTGATACCGGCTGCTGCAAGAGCCCGTCCATGAAAGAGGACTTCCGTCCCAAGCGGAACGATATCATATGTTTCTATCCGGTAAGAAACTATGCCCATTGGCATGTCCTTTATCTCCGGCAGAATCATATCTCTCTGGCTGGTGTAAGGAAAGGCGTCCCATGCCACATCCTCTTTTCTCCCTGGCAGGCCCACAAAGAGACAGAGAGACGGCATGGCGCTGTCTGCATATACAAAACAGTTTTTCTGAGAAGCAAGCCGTTTTATAAATTCCCAGGAAGATTCCTGATATTGAAACTCCACTTGTCCTACTGGCTGGTCAGATACCCTTACCAGCGCCTGCCCGTCTGGAAAAGCCGATATCAACTGATGGATCAGCTGATGAAAGGACATACCTGGATCCTGATAGGCAAATGTATTCTTCTGCAGATCCATCAAGAAGCTGAATGTCTTTGCATGAAGCGCTACATAATAGGTATCCCCCAGCGCTTTCACCTCCAGTCTGGTAATCAGACCTTGAAAAACAGGAATCGGATTTCCTTTTTTTCTATAATTCAAAGAAACGGTTCCGTTTCCTTCATGAAGGATTACTTCCTTTGATTCTGCTTCTGCTTCCGCTTCTGCATAAAGTTCTCCATGACGGTTTGGCATCTCCCGTATGTCCAACTTCATAACCCTTGCAGTTATATCTCCAAATGCCAGAGTCAGTTCCGTATAGGTAATGGCCTCCTGCATACTATTCGATTCCATGGCCCCCTCCTTCCTGGCAGTTCATTTCCCCCATAACATGGAGCATCGCTTCCAGCAAACGTCCCCAGCCATCTTTTTCTTCTTCCATACAGTTCCATACCCCGGTATATATACATGCATCTTTCCAAAAACGGAAATGAATATTATAGATAAGTCCTTCCGCAGATGCTACTTCATAGATCATATAGTCAATCAATCCTGCCGACCGGAACTGCAGGTTTTTTAGTTTCAGTCCAGACAGCTCCACACCGTCCTTTACCTTCTCTGCCCATGTTTGAAAATCCCCCGGCTCCCCGCTGGGTGCACAGGCTGACAGCAAGCTGATTTTGCGCTTCTGGCTGATGCAAAGTTCATGGTACTGCATTTCCTCCATAATATCAAAACAGTTCTGGATAAAAGGGATGCGGATTCTCCCTCCAAGGATCTCTCTCGGTTCAAAATGCAATTTCAGTGTATACAGATACAATTTCCCGCCTTTGATTCCCTTCGCCAGTTCCTCTACTGTGTAGGAGATCCGTTTTCTGGGATCAGCAGCTGCCCGCATCTCCCTTATCTTCTCCATCTCTTCTGCATTTTTTTGCTCCCTCTCAAAAAGGGCAATCAAACGGTCTATTTCCATGACGTACCTCCAGCATTTTCTTACATCAACAGCAGCTTCTTTTCTTTCCGCTCCATCTGCCTGCCAGCCTGCTCTTTTCCTGACGCTTCCAGCAGGATCTGCTTCAGGCTTTCATAGATCTCCCAGTTCTGGTAACATGCCTTCTGTGCCTTCCCTCTGACATTTAAATAGGCGCTGATTTCTTCATAGGGCAGCGTCCGTTCCCTTAATGCATCCATACAGAATACATAATCCCACGGGCTTTGCACCGGATACCCCATCAGGGCTTTTGCAAACGCCTTCACAATCTCTGGCGCAATGCTGCTCTTTCCCGGTGACGCATAAGGCCTATGGATAATATGCACCGTATCAAACTCTGTGCTGTAATCGAAGAAATCTACATACTCAACCCGTAGCCTGGCTCCTTCCTGGAGTTTGAAGCGTGCCAGCTCCATCTCGCAGCTTTCCTCCGGTTTCCTTTCATCAAGTACGATCTGTGACAAGTATTCTTCCTGCCCTGCTCCTGATGTTTTATCAGCGAAATGTACTTTCAAATACTGAACCGTACCCGTTGACTGATAGGGGACATGGCATGCTTCTTCCAGAAAATATGGAATGTGATGATGATACAAAATTCCAGGCAAAATCACCAATTCCTCTCTTCTCGCTTCTATCCGGCATCCTGCCAGTATTCCATCTGCATAGTCTTCATACATGATTTCAAACAAATTTCTTGGATAATCCCGCAGGTTCTCAAGCATCTCCTTCTTTAAGATCCGTTTCCGTTCAAACAATGGATATATATTCTTAAACATTTACCCTCCTGTCAGTACATGGCGATCTCATCAATGTGCATCGTGTCATTGATTCCGATGATGCCAAAATGATGCTCATAGTAAATTTCCACATGATACCGGATATCCAGGAATAGTTCTGTCAGACACCGAATCCTCTGCTCTGTCTTTTCATTCTTCTCCATCCCTGTGTAAATTAAGATTTCATCCGGGCAGTCATTATTGTGATATACAATACTGTCTTCTACCAGGCTATGGATCATGTCAATAAAAATTGCCAGCGAACTTCCTACCTGATAGCAACGAAGCCATCCGCTCAGCAGGATCTCCTTCTCATCTCTGTTCAGCATCGTGAATACCTTTTGTATGCTTTCGCCATTCACGCCAGCCCCGATGTCAGAAGCCAGCAGCTTTTTATAATATTCTTCCTTTGTCATTCCCTGGCGGGAATCATTTTCCGCCAGCATATGTAGTAACACGTTTGTCAGGCTAGCCCTAAGAGACGGATAGGCTGTTTGATCCGGCCCATACAAATCTTTAAAGATCTGATAAAAGCGAAAATAGGTGTTGACCCCGATTTTAGTTTCCCCATAGAGTTCTTCCTGGTTTACACACGGCAGGGATAATTCCATGTAAGCGCTGCTGCACACATCATGCATAAAATACAGCTTTTTCAGTGGAATTCCGCGCTTATAAGCCTCCAACGCTATTTCCCATAGGTACTTCATACTATCATACCTCCGCACTCATATTCAGGATATAGCCGTTGAACCTCTGATACAATGAAACTGGCAATATCCCTTTGCAGCCATGGCTCCTTTTCCCCTGCACGGAAGCAAAGCAATAGTTTCCTTTGCATTCTGGTATCCCGAATTTCATCCTCTATAAATGGATTCATGGAATAGGTCTCTTTTTTCCCCTGGAATTGTTCCAAAATCTCATAGCTTTGGTATGCTGCATATTCTTCTAAGCCAAATCCTCGGATAAACCGTGCCAGTTCTGCCTGTGTTTTTATACTTTGATTCCATTTTCTCTGGAATTTTTCAGAAAAGTTTTCCGCCCGTTCATTTTGAATCACGGGATAAGTATAATAATCAATCCGATTGTCCTGTGCGTTTTGTATGACATATACCTCCCACTTCTTTGCTTCCTGTATGCGGCTGGTAATCGTCAATCGTTCCGCCCTCTGGCGGATGCTTTGGATTTCTTTATCATCCTCTGCCAGATAAGCGTGCTGGACGCCATACTCTTTAATCGATATGGAATGTTCAAAACTTTTATGATCCCCACAGGGAATCGGAAAGCCGATGCTGTCCAATGACAGTTTCCGGATGTTCCAGATGGGAATCAGATCCTGGCACACCACAGAATGATACTCCCCAAACTGAAACCGGATGCGGCGAATTGTTTCTGTCCCGTCAATTCCCTCTGGAAGCTTTGTCACACAGATATCCGCCATTTTATATAGATATGGTGTATTGATCGTCTGCCATGGGATTCCGTTTTTAATGAACAGATGGTACAGATGCCCGATTTTTTGCAGATATTCCGTATTGGGATGCAGTCTCACCCGAATCCCCCATTCTCTCTCCGGGGATGTTGTTTCGATTACTGCGTCAAACTCCATCTCCTTCTTCCATAATTTCTGTATCTGCAGGTAATCGCACCGAAGCATCACCTTCATCATCCGGAATTCTTCCCCTGCACGCACAGATTCCAGAATTTGATCCATACCGTATTGCTCTGTTTCCAAATCCCTCTCGTCCATTGGGGACATCAAGTGGTGGGTAGTATCATACATCTGCCGTTCAATCACGCCTGTTTTCACCAGATATCGATTCACATCATAGGCAAGTTCATCCTGCACCCGATGTTCCAGTTCCGTATACATATGTTCATTTTCTTCATAGATGGCTAAAAATACTTCTTCCATCAGAGTTTTAAAAGCTACCCGTTCCTCCAACGTTCCAATGGACTGGATTTCCTGCCGGATCAGCTCTTTCATATCATCTATGTGCCCCATCGTCTGCTCACTCCCTACTGCCTGCTGCTTTCCATCTCTATTTCCTTCCATCAAAGAAATTCTGTTCCCATGTATCATCCTCAAAATCAAAGAATCTTTCTTCATCCATATAAAGCTGCTCCCCGTCCCGCAGGATCGGTAGCACAATAAATCCCCAGCGTCTCTTAGAGGCCCAGACAAAGAACTTCATTTCTCCTTCTACAATGGTATCCGTTTCCTCCTGGATGACTGTCCCGCCATACTTTCTCTCTATTTCCTCCTGCGTAGTCTTTTGAAACTTTGACGTATCATATTCATAGAAATAGGTCCTAAGGCGCTGTCCCTGCTCATCATTCAGATACAGATCCAACTGCCGTCCAATGCGGAATCTGGAAATATATCCGATATGGTTTTCTTCATCCAGACTCTGAACCAGGATTTTTTCTTCATTTTCGTGAGTAAAAGCCATGATCTCATAAGGCAGGCTTGCCACCTGGTAGCTCTGGTTCACCTGCATATAGCCTAGCTTACAGTTCAGGAAATATGCCAGCGCTCCCTCCAGGCAGCATAGTTTTAGCTCGTTGCCGTCACTGTCTCGTTTTGTATTCTGAATCAGCTTTCCAGGGACATACTGCTTTAATGCTTCGGTAAACAGAGAAGATTTACAGGACTGCCCCGTCAGCTTGATCATCTCATAATCATAAAGCTCCCCCTGCCTGAATTTTTTATCCAGGAACCGTTCCATCAAGCTATAAATATCCGGTCTGAGCAGTTCCTCTACTTCATTCCGATACAGGCTGAAGGAAAGCGGCTCTGACATATGGTTAAATTGTCCGTCCTTGCATATGGAGAGTCTCCACTTATCCAGCGCCAGCATGTTTTCTTCCCCTCCTGCCTGCGTGGAAATTTGAAGTTTATAAAGAAATCTTGGCTGGAAGAATGTCTTCTTAACCCGTTCCGCCAGTTCAAACAAATAATAATAATTATTTTTTACAAAGAAATAATGCACGCGGCTCCTTTCCTCATACTCCTTAAACCGTGTAGGAAGGAATACTTCCGCTTTTTGATAACGCATATCAAGTGCATCATAGGCATTTTCTTCTGCCTGGTCATTGCTTTCTTTGGCAAGAAATCCAAGCTCCTCTGACAGCCGGATTTTTAATAACTGAAGGATACGAAACGTTAAGTTATTACCGCCAAAGTTCGTGTCTCCATTTTCATACCGTGTCTCCAAGTCCACAATGTAAGATACCCTATTATTGTCAATTCGGAATCTCCCTGAAGCCAGATCTGTGGTGCCGCCTCCACAGTCAATGGTGAGAGCATGATACCATTTCCCTCCCTCAAACATCTTGTTCTGTATCATCCTGTCAATGCTGTAAAACAGCACAGCTATCCCCTCATCCAATTCACAGTCAACCGTATATTCCGGGAGCAGCTCCTTAAACAGTCCCTTAAACTTCTCTTTCTGCCGGATCGGCGCTAATAGCTGAATCTGTGTAAAGCTGCATTTAAACTGCTGCCTTGCCAGGTTCAGCAGATAATCCAGATACGCCCGCAGCAGCTCTCTCCTGGAAAACTGATATTTAAAGCCGTTTTGCAAGATGACGCTTTCACTTCTCTGCGCATCGCTAATCCAGCGTTTAATGTCATAGAAAACTGCCACATCCTCATCCCGGTAATTCTGTCCGCTCAGAGCAGCGGCATCCGCCCCGAACAAAAATTCCGTCCGGTCGCCCTCCAGTACCCGTACTCCCACCATACTGGGGATAATCGGCAGTCCGTCTACCATGGCGACCTTTGTCTTTCCGTCCGGCAGACAAATTCCCATGGCTGTATTGGAACTTCCAAAGTCTATCACCAGAGGGAGAGCTGCCTGTGGCACCTTTTGCTCCTGAATATCTAAAAGCGGAACTTGAACCACTTCCATACATCCTGGAAAAACAGTCCGGTTCCCATGATAGCAATCATATATAAACTCTGAATCCCTTTCATTCGGAAAATACAAGAGGGAGTATTGATGCTTCTCCAAGGCCTTCACTGGCACGTCCCTCCCCTTCGCCAGCCATGCCGAGTTTTTTGTCTGTCTGATATAAAAACAGGTATATACGTGGAGCTTTTCATCTACCAGCAAAAGATTCCCTTCATACAAGGCTCCATCCATTCTTACCTGATAATTGTCCAATTCATTTAAGCCAGTATCTTCATACAAGAGAATCGTTCCTGGAAAATGCATCTTCACATCTGTAACGGGCTTGAGTTCATGGGTCTGCAGATAATCTCCCAAACGCTCCAGCCCGCCCTCACAACAAGTTGTGATATGGCGATATTCTTTTCTCCCTCGAAACCGCATAAGTATCCGAATCAATGCCTCCCGATCGGAAATAGAACTTGTTGGAACCACCAGCTTTTCTTTCCGGCAGATTTCACGCAGATGAAACATGGTCATCTTTTCCAGCTCACTCTGCCTATATGTGTTTTTTTCCATTTCGATCCGATTCGGATTCAGCGTATATGTATACCTGCTCATAAGCGTCATTCCTCGCTTTTCCTTATGTTATTGTTGTCCGGTATCCGTCTCTGTTGTCGTTTCTTCCTCAAAAACAGCATTCATTCCGGCTCTCGCTGCTTCTATCTTCGGATTCAGATTGTCTGCCAAATCAGAAAGCTCCAACCGCCTGTAAATCGCCTGGGCCGTCTGATAAAAGGTAATGGCACTCTCATACTGCCCCTGAGCCAAAAACATGTTCCCCTGATTTTCAAGGTCGATGGCGTTCTGCTGATCATTGGCCTTCTGCTGATTTTCCAGTTCAAGGGCAGCTTCTTCCTCCTGCTGCTGCTTTGCCGCTTCAACTGCCACAGCCTCCGCCTGCTCCTTTTGTCTGGCTTCTTCTTCCAGTTTCGCTTTTTCTAACGCTTCCTCCGCAGCCGCCTGTTTTTCCAGAGCTTCCGATTTTCCTTCACTATAGTACAGAGAAGCGGCCTTTTCCCTGGCCTCTTTGTAGGCGGCAATGGCGCCCTTCAGATTTCCATACTCCTCTTTTCTCTCCCCCATCGCAATCAGGTCATATACCTCAATATAGTCCTTCGCCCGATCCAGCTGGCTCTCAATATAAGCCTTCCCTACATTTCCGGCCTTCTCTGACAGCTCTCTGGCGGTAAGGTATAATCCCTGTGCTTTCTCGTATTTCTCAGCTATAAGAGCTTCATCCGCCAGGATAATCTGTTCCGCCAGCTTTCTATATTGATCTGATTCTGCGGATTCTTCCCTTCGGTTCAGTTTATCGGCCAGCTTCTTTGCTTCCCCATATTCTTCCGCCGCTCTTTGATAATTATCATACTGAAGATAGATTTCTCCATTTTCCATAGATTCTGCCAGAGCCTGCTTTTTGATCTGGATGCTTCTATGACGAAGGAACAACGTAAGACCAATCCCTCCCACAGCAAGAACAATGGGTATAGCAAGCATCAGCAGCCGCTTTAAGGTCCAGGGCTTTTTGGGGGACTGATACACCTTTCCGGCAAAGGTGACGGCCATCGTATAATTATCGATCTCCGACGTTTCCTGCCGCTCCAAAATACAGTCCTCGGCACGCTGGAGCACCTCGTCTGGCTCTTTGGCGTCATTGACAATCTCCAGGAGGCTTTCGTCCGGACACTGCTCCCACACGCCTCTGGTAAGCAGCAGGAAAATATCCCCATTCTCTAATTTTCTCTTTTGGGATACCTGGGTCTTTGGCGTTCCTCTTTCTCCCAAAAAGGAGTATAGATTATTGCGTTCCTCATGAACCGCCGCCTGGTCAAGCGGTATCTTTCCCGCTTCCGTCAAATTGTTTGTCAGGGACTGATCCTCTGTCCGCTCCATAATCCTGGCATTGCGGATCAGGTAATAGCGGCTGTTTCCCACATAAGCATATCGAATCTTACGGTAATCCGTAACTGCAATCACAACAGACGCTTTTAGATGCATGCCTTTTTTCTGCCTTAGAAGCTCCATATGAGCCCGGCGTACCATCCATTTCAGGCGTCTCTTCCCCATAGAAGGCGCTTCCGTAAAATCACGGATCACACTTTCCACCACAAGTCTGGCACTGTTTACAAACGAATCTTCATCCAGGCTGTCTGCCAGAACATAGCAGGCAAAATCATCCATTTCCACATAACCGAAATAATCTCTGTTTGATAGCTTCTGCCCTTCCTCTGACATATTGGCGGTTTTAAATTCCGAATTCATCCTTCTCATGCCATTCCTCCATGCTAACTAAATGCTCCGTCACTGCTTGGAACCCGCAATAAGATTACGCTTCCATTTTCCTTTTGAGAGCCTTCCTTTTGTTCCGCCGCCCAAACCACTTCTCCTGCCTTTTCCTGAAGGCTTCCCGGCTCCGCCAAAATATCCTCCAGCTCCCTCCAGGACAATTCTTCAAAGATACCACAGGTTGCCAGGAATACGACGTCTCCGGGTTTTGTCAGGATCGGCTGGGCCTCAGTTTCAATCTCATGGAAACCGTCCATCCCCACATAATTCCACAGCCGGTTTTCTTCCATACTCCATACCGCCTCCTGACGGGAGATTTTCCCATCCTTCCAGGCCTCCTTAGCCAGGATGTCCAGCGTATGTCCCTTGCTCAAGGGGAGTAACTCCCCTCCTCTAAGCAGTGCGATCCGTATATTTCCAGCAAGTGCGTAATAGAGATGTGTTTCATTGACAAAAGCTGCTCCAAGACTTGCGCCTCCCTTATGTTCCCCCAGAGTCATCTGAATCCTCCGATTTGCCTCATAAAAAGCCGTGCGGAAAAAATAATCTGGCTGGTTCAGAGAGGAATACGGCTCATACCTGTCCATCACCGTGTCCACTGCTATCTGTGCGCATATCTGTCCTGTATTCTTTTTCCCGATTCCGTCCGCAATCACAGCCAACGCACCGGCGGGGCTTCTTTGTACCTGTGCCCTGTCAGCCTGGAGTTCCTTATTCCCCGTTGTCTGATCGATTCCAGCACCGGCTTTCAGATTACAGCCGCTCTCATTCACTTTCTCCCTTTGTGCAAACGCAGCCCAAATCCGAACTATCACCGCTGCCGCCAGGCAAACAAGTGCAATCATGCCAATGATTCCTGTCTCTGTCATACCCATGCTTTGATCCTTTCTTATTTCACATCATTCCAGGAAAAGTTCGTCCCACACAGTGAAACAAACAGAAACCGGCTGTTTCCCATGCTTATTGTATCGTAAGGCTTTAATTCCGTAGGAACGTACACCGGCTCGTCGTTTAGATAAGCAAGTCCAGAGGAATCCCCCGGCAGTATCATCGTATTCAGTTTTTTTTCATCATACACAATAATGGTATGGTTCTTCCGGTTGATTTCATTATCTCCCAGAATCTGGATGTCCATATCGTCCCCGCGTCCCACAAAATTTTTTCCCTTATATATTTTATAGTCCATTCCAACCCTGGCCCCCTCAATGCAGACCAGCCAGCCGCATACCGGCCGTACCTCCTCCTGGAGAAGCTCCACCGGAGGCTCAAAACCCATTGGCTTTGCAGCTGCCGTTTCCTCATGAAGCTTCATGCTGCAATAAGGGCATATCTTCCCATAACGTTTCGCATTATATACATGTCCGTTGGGACATCTCACTAAACTCATCTGTTTTGTTCTCCTATCTCCATAGCTTTTATCTGAGGCGTCTTTCTGCCTTTTCCCATCAGGACAGAAGAAGCCTTGTATTTGCAATATAGAGGATGTCTCCCGCTTCTACTCTGCAGGGGCGGCCTATTACCCTGTAGCATTCCCCGTCCTCTGCTTTCCGGATCTTCACGCCGTTTTGGGAGCCTAAATCCTCCACATACCATTGTTCCAGACAGAAATTAAGGACTGCATGTTGAAAATCTACAAATCCGCTGAAGGCACAGTCCTCCAAATCCACATCCACATCTTCTTCCCCTCCTGCCCGGCCAATCACTATGGAAATCCTTCCTGCCATATCCCAGGATTTTACCGGCTTATCCTGTTCATCCAGCAGAATTAGCCGGCCAATTCCCTGTTCTCTGGCTCCAAAACGTTCTTCTGAGCTCTGCACATCTTCCTGTGCTTTCTTCCGCCGCATCTGGTAAATAAGGTCGGCCGCGGCAAGGGCTGCACACAAAACAAATACAGCTAAAATTGCTGCAGGCCAGGCCGAACGATAGGGACTAAAACGCGCCACGCCACACAAGATAATGCTGCACAACAGGAGCACGATATCCGCTGTTATGTTTATCCGATGGTTTTTTCTCATCCCCTGCCTCCTCCCTTTCTTCTACTTGAAGCTCCAAAAAATTGTGCAAACATCTCCTCCGGGCAGATCGGGCCTTGTTTTTTTCGCTCGCCCTCTTTTTTATTCTGATAGGTTTCCATTCCTTTCCCTGGCTGGAAACCGAAAAAACGTTCAAACTGACTCAGATTGGAGAGCCCATCCTTTCCTTGTTCTCCTTCTTTCCCAGCAGCAGTTTTCTGCCTGCCAGGAGAATCTCCTCTCCCTTTACTGGCCCAGGTGCGCTTTTTTCTGGCTGCATCATAGCGTTTCCTCTCTGCCAGATCCCCAAGGCATTCATAGGCCTCTTGAATGTCATACATCCGCTGCATCTTTACGGCATCATCCCTGACCACATCTGGATGATACCTTTTCGCCAGCCTTCGGTATGCCCTTTTTATCTCCTGTATATCCGCGTTTTCTGGTATCTCTAATATGGCGTAATAATCTTTCATCCCCGTACCGCCTATGTTCTTTTCCTATACAAAAGGGCCGCCTGGAAACAGGCAGCCCTCAATGCTCCGCTTAAGCTGCTTGCCGAGACCTGCTTATGATACGCTGTATCCGCCTTCTACCGCAACCTGCGCCATCTTGTCTTTCTTCTGCTTAATAATAAGAGTAAACGTTCCAACCCCCTCTACATCTCCATAGTCCTCTTTATAATCAACTACAAAGGCATTTGGATATGTATACTTACGAACAACCTGAGAGGCAGCAATCACTTCTATGCTGACTTTCCTGTAACAGTCTGATTTTTCCGCCGGAACCAATGCCCACAAGCCGAGCTGTCTGGTGCTGTCAAAAGGATCTCCATCCACAGCGGTTAAAATCTTTCCTGTAATGGTCACTGTGCTTCCCATGTCTGTAGAGCGCGCATTGCTGTCATGGGGAATATCGGTTCGGAACTTTACGCCAGTAATAATGGTAGTTCCCAGTTCAATGGTTGAAGGTCCTTCCACTTTTAATTTAAATCCCATAATGTCTCCCGCCTTTCTTTTTCAATGAAATAATACTATTCGCCGCTGAATCCGCCTTCGAACTTCAGGCTTGTCATCTTATCCTTTTTCTGCTTAATCAGCAGATTGAACGTTCCCGCACCGGTTTCGTCTGTAAAATCTTCCTCATAATCTACCACGAAGGCATGGGGAATGGTGATCTGGCGAACAATCTGGGAGGCATTCACTACATCAATCTGTACGTTACGGTAACAGTCCGAATTCTCCGCAGGCACCAGAGACCACCTGGCAATCTTACTGGTATCGTCAGCAGCCTCTCCATCTACAGCAGCCAATATTTTTCCGGTAATCAGGATACTCGACCCCAGATCCGTAGAACGCGCATTGGAATCATGGGGGATATCCGCCCCAAAATTCACTTTTACAATACTGGTTTCCGGCAGCTTAATCGACTCGCTTCCTTCAATTTTTAAACGTAATCCCATATCGGTGTCCTCCCTGCTTATTTATTTTTTTTCTTTTTCATAGCTTTAAAAATACAATATCCTGCTAAAACAAAAAATGCCACTTCTACAATGATCTTTACAGTTTCATACATCACTTACACCTCCTACTGTTCATCCTTTTTATTTTTTCCGCCTATTTTATAGACCGCAGATACAAGCGCTGCCGCAAAGGAAATATCAGCCAGCTGCTTCAGATACCTATACATGGCTTCAAGCTCCTGTTTTTTCCCCTGCCTTTCTGGTCAGCTGGACTTTCAGATTTCTGGTGGTGTTGGCAAAAGTCACCATGACATTGCAAATTCCATACTTTTCATCAATCGTATAATCCAACTCGTCCCCATCCTGCAGGATGGAATTGATATGCTGGCGATCCGCGTCCCAACGGCTCTTCTGGCTGTTTGGATTGCTACTGAAAAATTTCAGTATTTTATCCTGCTTAAAATCACCGCTGTAGAAGCGTAGCATCCGCTCGATATAGGTAACTACTAAAGTCTTGTAAATAGGCTCAAATTCAGTTCCGTTGCTTAACAGGTTCCTTGCCTTATACACGGTAATATTCTTGATCTCTTTTCCCTTGTGCTGGGCATTATCAGAGGAGAATACAAAACCAAATCCAGTATGGTTTATCGAATTCTTAATGGCATTGGTAAAGCCGGATATCTCCTTGGTCATGCTGGTAGCAGCCAGAAGCGCATTGTCATCCGCCTCCACGTCAAACCTCACGCCTGGATACTCCTTACTAATATTGTTGAACCGTTCCTTTAAGTATTCCGGGCACTGCCATGCAGCCGTGATTCCAGCCGCTTCATAGGCTGCCCCCACGTAAATACCCTCCAGCCACATCTTCATGATGTCCTCTTTTTCGCTGGAGAGGGAAACATTCCCTTCTTCATCCATGACCATCTTCTTGTCCAGAATTAATCCCGACTTGTCTTTCGGGATGATGGTTGCATTGGGAATGCAGGGAACCACGAACTCACTGTATTCCTTTTTCATCAGGGGCGTGCATTTTTCTTTGAATATGCCGATTCCCTCTGTGGCAATATAGTTGAAGGTTGTCTCTTCCCCTGTCTGGAAGCTGAAAAACGTGGTAATCCGGTAAGGCTGGATAGCGTTCATCAGAAGCGACAGGTTCTCCATGGTATTAGTTCCGCCTTTCTCCTGTCTCTGATTCCCGGCAAAGCGGACCCGCTGCAGTTTTCCGCCGCCGCTCTGGTTTAACTCCACATCCGGCACAATGGCAAACCATACGGTATTTTCAAACTCATTTTTATCATTGGTAGTATTTAAGTAAGTTAAAAGCCTGGGCAGGTTGCTGGCCTTTACCATCATATCCAGGGAGATGTTAGTAATCAAAAGCTTGGGCTGCATCCCTTTCTCTTTTACCTGATATTGGTCAAAGAAAATCTTTACACCCAGGATTTTCTCAATCAACGGCTTTACAGCCTTTACAAAATCGTCCTTGCTCTTTTTATAAAATTCAAGATACTGATTATAATTGCGCACCTCGGCCTCCCGGTCAACCCGGCTCTCCATTGTAGAACCTAAGGGGCAGAACGTGCGAACCACCAAATCCCGCACGTAATCCGACGGCATATCGTTTAAAGCATCATAATCCTCCCGGAACGCTTCAATCAGGCCAGTATTAATTCGATCATCCACCACTGCAAGCTGGGTGTTTTCCTCCTGTTTCATCTCCAGGATCTTCAGTTCCCCATCTTCTCCCATGCTAAGAAGTCCGGCCTTAAATTCCTGCCCTCCCTGTTTCGTTTCCCTATCTCCCAGAAGCAGACGTGTTTTTGCATCCTCAATCGCAAGAGGGAGCATGGCAAGTACATGATTATAATTGTGACTGGCCTGCTCAAACTGCTCATTCAGCCTATCTCCAAAATCCAGCTTCTTCGGGTCTTCATCATCCAGCTGTACATATTTTTCGTAAGTGTACTGGATTTCCCGGCGGACCTGGCGGATATCCTCCATGATCTTTTTGGGGGAAATCATGTCCAGAACATTGCTGAACGTAAAATCCACGTTTGCAACCCCCTGGGCGCTCTTAGCTTCCAGCAGGGTAATCAGCATATTTAACAGATCGTTATTTTCATTCAGCGGAATTTCTGTAATACAGTTGTCCGGAATGTTTTCCGGCCGTACAAGGCTGTACTTCATCTCCCCGGTATTTGCGTCGCAGTAGGAATATACAACCGGGCATAATTTTTCAAGAAACTCCTCAAAACTGGACACAAGCAGTTCCTGATTAATCTCTTTCATCTTGTCATCATCCAGGCTGTTCTTTCCCCTTACATCCCCAATCAGGGTGAGGATATTGTTCCGTTCCGGGTTAATTTCCGCAAACAGCAGGGTTCGGTTGGTTTGTGTGATTGTCTCCATGAGCTCCCACTCCCTCCTCTTTCTTTCATCTTTATTGGATCACCGCAATATAATGGATTTCCAGTTCATAGCTTCCATCCAAAGACGTGATATAAATAACATCTCCAAAACTTACGCTGTACTGTATCTGTTTACATGCGATGGAATTCCCAAGCATAACAGAACTTTTGGATGTATGATACAGCACCATCCGTCTGTCCGCATCCGCCACCAGATATATTTCATTCAGTTCTAAGGCGCTGACTGCTTCTGGGTATTCTTCTAAAAGCATTCCTATTACCAGTCTATTTTCCCTGATTTTATGAAGCTGAAAGGATAATGGCGGTATCTCTCCCTCTTTCTCAGGCTGTGCTGTAAAATAGGCGTCCAGCCTTCCGCAGAAATGGTTTTTTTTCGTTTCCACAGTCAGCTGCTCTAACTCCGGCTTTGGTCTGTGTGTCAATTTCCAGATGATGCCTCCCGCTACGATCCCTGCAAAAAGAACAAGTACCCACCAGTAGGCTTTCCAAAGAGGCGTGATTTCTATTTCATATTCATAGTCACTGACGCTTTCACCATCTGAAACTTGCAGCGATAGGGTCTGTGTTCCTGCTTTCAGCGGACGAATGGTCAGGACACTGTTTGAAAGCTCCGCTTCCAGACATTTTCCGGAGCCGTATTCTAATGAATAGGACAAGTCATCTCCATCCGGATCTCTGAAATGCTCATCCAGTGGATATGACCGCTCTCCTGTAATCACTGTAAGCGTTCCAGGCTCCGGCAATGTTCCTTCCGGCAGGCGGTTTTCCACCCTCACCGGAATCGGCTCAAAAGCGCTGTTTCCCATACTATCCTCCAAATATGCCTGAAAGAAGTAGGTTCCAGAGCGCTCCATAAGTTTTTGTCCCCGGATGCGTCCCTCTGAAAATGCCGTATCCAGCAAAGCTTCTGAACCGCTTTCCTGCGATGCGTTTTTCTCTTGTTGGCTGATTAAAGAAAACTGATATGTAAAGTTCTGATAAAAGTCCGGATCTGTCACTTCATTGCCGTTTTTATCCCGAAAATATAATTCATAACAGAGCGGCTCGTTCTTATATAAAGAAGGGCTGACTTCCAGCACAGGAGTAAGGGACCGATAGCTAACCAAATAAAGCTGAAGCTCCTGGTTTTCCAGCGTTTCCGCCTGAACAGTCAGTTCTCTGATTTTATTATCGATCTCTGTGATCTTCCCTACCGCATAGTTCCCAAGATTGATTGTCTCGATCGCCTGTCCGCCGTAGAGAATCTTCACATTGCCGATTTTTCTTGGCGAGATCAGCAGCACATCCATCTCATCCAGATAATTTTCTTCCAACCCTACCCGGATATTCTGGATTCCTGGCGCAAACACACTATCCGTAAGCTCTTGAATGCTGTAGTCCATGTTGGTGCTGAAAATACCATATAGTATTTCAATCAGCCTGTCCGGTGTTTCGGCTGTATACATATGTGCTGATGTATTCTCCGAAATTTCTTTTAAGGCTTCCGTATTTCCATCATAGCTTCCAAAAGCTACGGTATATATCTTCGTCCCCGTCTTTGCGCACCTTCTGGCAGCTGTCTTCATATCCGCCTGGGAAATTTCTGTGGTGCGTCCTGTATTCGATCCTCTCAAATCGGATTCGCCGTCAGAAATCAGGACAATGACCTGCTTCCTTCCTGACGGATCTCCTAATAACTCAAGGCCATAGGATAATCCCAATCCAATATCTGTATTTCCTGAATATCCTTCTTGATCCATCAAAGCCTTTAAGGCCGTTCTTTCCTCTGCTGTCTGTATCGTAAGCGGGGATGTAGAGGTAAGAATCCGATCGTTGTAGGCCACGAACCCCACACGGATATCCGCACTGTGAACCGTGTCTACAAAGGCCTTTACCATTCCTCTTGCAATATCTTTGGAATCATTGGTTTTCATGGAACCGCTGTAGTCCATGACAAACATGACGTCCAATCCGTTTTTTTCACTGGTAAATTCTTCCGCGCAAACCATAAGAGGGCAGAAAAAAGTTAAAATCAAACACAGCATGAATACCATCCCATATTTCTTCATTTCTTCGTACCCTCCTGATCATATGTTATTTTGTATTTACTGCTTTTTTGCAGATTTCTTTGGCTGACGCATTCCAAATTCGGATGCTCTGCCATCGGCTCTCTTTGCGGCATCGTCTGCCGATCTTGCCAGAAGCTTCAGCATTTCTTTTATCATGTCCTGATCCTCCTATCACCATTATGAAGCTTCTTTTTTTTATTATCACAAATCACATTTTTAAAAACAACTATTTTATCATGATCGGTGCTTTTTCGACATAAACGGTAAAATTTTGTAGATCAGAGTCGAAAAACATCAAAAAAGACCATGATATTTCAGATATCATGATCTTATTCTTTCACCGTCCCTATTCTGTTTTAATGTAATTCTTTGAATCAGCCGGTTTCCTTCCTCCCAAAATCCATACATTCCATGGTAGCGTTCCACAGTCTCCCGAATAGTCTCCATACCGAATCCATGCTTTTCTTTATCCTTCTTTGATGTCTTAAGCAAAGGGTTGGTATCTAGTATAGAATTCTGAATCGTGTTATCGATTTCAATTTCAATTCCATCCCCATCCCTTCTTACCACAAGCTCCAATTCCCTATCCTTTGCTTCTATGCTGCATGCCTCAATCCCGTTCTGCAAAAGATTATGTACTAGATTACCCATATCCAGGCTGTCGATTCCATTCACCTTTCCCAATACCGCATAGTGGAACCTGATTCCCCGTTTCCGGCACTCATGGATTGCTCTCATAAGCGCTGCATTCAGGCCCTCATTTCCGGTATCATCTGGAATTTCCAGATAATCGCTCCATTCGGCTCCCAGCCTTTTTAAGTTTTCTTCTGCTTCTTTGTACGCCCTCTTTTTCATTTGCCCATATACAACATTTAGCTTCGCACTCATATCATGACGCAAGCGGTTTGCCTCCCGCCCAATCTGGTATAGATTATGAATCTGCTCTTCCCGCAGTCTTTGGTTTTCCTTCTCATATTCTTCTGCCATTTTTTCCAGCCTGTATTTTCCAAGAAGCTGGTAAAATCCGCCCAATAAAAGAATCACAAAAAAGATCCCTGCCAGTATCCATAACGACAGGTAATACCGTTCCCTTTGATCCAGTCCCCCTTTCTCCAGACGGAACATAAACAGAATCAAGAAAAAGAACGCCAAAAAAATCAGCGCCATCATCCAATCCTCCACCAGCAGCTTTTTCTGCTTTCTCCGCCGGTAGACAGCCAGTACCATTCTCCCAAGTGAAAAACGCAAGACGCCAGCAGCAAGGGAAAAACACATATGTGCCTGGCCTTCTGTCTCCAGAAGCGACGCAAGTTTTTCCCCTCTGACCATCCCCCATACCGCAAACATTACATAGACACTGGTAAACGCAAGCAAAACCCAGACGACACTAAGCAAAAAGAAATCTGACCGTTTCCCCTCCGCTGCCAACAGGCAGTACACATATAAAACAGCTCCATAGGAGACGCCCAAAATTCCCTCAAATCTGGTATAGAAATTCAACACTGTGACCGTTAAAAAATATGCGGTACAGCCTGCCCAAAACAATGCCGTACCGCAATAATTTTTATATCTCCGTTTCAGCCCATGGCTGATATATTCTAATGCGATAACAGCTGATAAGCCATTGATCAGATAACCAGTAATTTTAACGCAACCTCCTCCCCCATTGTCAGGATTCTAACAACTGCCTGATTTCCTTTTTCCTGTTTTTCCCTGTCCTATCCTGCGAACGGACAGCTCGTTTCTTAACCTCTTATACATATCTAGCATTTGCCAGAAATTCTTATGAATGCGGACAGAGCCGCAGGGGGAAAACGTTCCTCCAGCGGCTACAAAGAACCATACAGTTCCTTCCTACTCATCTATTCCTTTTCATTCGGTGTCTCCGTTTCCACGTACTGATCCTTAGCGTTCTTACAGCACAGAAGAACCACCTGATTGAATGACAATCCCTCTTTCTCGCTTACTTCCGTGATCCAGTCATAAAGAATGGGGGTAAAACGGACGGTTCTTGGAATATTGGGTTTTAACAGCGTCTTATCTATTGCAAACATACTGCAACCTCTCACATAGATTCTCTTTCCATTTACTATAACTATTTTGAGTGTCCCTTGTATATACTTAAAAATATAACTGTTTTTGGTTATTTTTGCGTTTTTGATTCAATTCACCTATTACCGCAAGGCGAAGCGCCATCTGATAGAACAAATTCTCACAGGCATCTGGAGGCCTGTCCTGTAACAAGCAATGGTGCTGTAGTGTACTTCGGCGTCTGCTTTTCTATTTTAGGGACACAAAAAGAGAGCTATTGCTCCAGTAGATTTATCTACTTTTGCAACAGCCCAGGTTCAATTTGCTATTGCATTTCTAAATTACAGCATCTGCCTTCCAATTCTTTCTCACAAGGCATTTTGTGTTTGTGATCCTACTTCTTCTATAAAACTATATTTATTTTGAGTATGCTTACTTCAATTTTTTTATATCCTAAAAATAAGAATCATGCATCTTGAGCTTCCTCTACCTTTTTTGCCACCCACACATAGCCTCCTGCTGTTTTCTGAGAACCATTGATGGCGCAGGATAAGCTCCTTCTGTTAATTTTTAGAGTACGGCTGGCATGAGCGATAGACATATATTCAGCCACTACCTCACCCTCCTGCGTCATCTGTACCAACGGACATTTTGCATGATTGCCTATTCTGCTAGTCAGATCCGCATGAATCCTTTCCTTAGGAGAACCCTCAGGCACCTTCCGCCACAGAAAGCCCCCTCCAGTTTTCCTCTCTCCATGGGCTGCTCTGGCTATAGAACCAATGGAAACACCCGTGGCTGTATATGCATCTCTGGAGCTTTTATAATCAGCTATAAATTCTCCATCTGTAGTATATTGTCGATACACATAACCTGCTTCAATCGTTCGACTCATCTGTATGCTATCCTCCCATTTTCTTATTATCCCAAATTTACATAGTCATTATATCAACTATTGACAGCTTTGTCCAGACAACTAAATACACACATAACTCTCCCTGTATTCAGTGTATTCACATGACGAAATGGCAAGCTGTTTTTCTCAATAATTGTTGCAAAAACTATAGTATTTTTCTCTTTTATGTGCTACATTAATAATATTAAACAAAGCTGGAGGGACCAACATGTACGCAGAATTTACAGATGACCTGTTAACAGGCAATAAAACCATTGATTCGCAGCATAAGGAACTGATTAGCAAAATCAATGATTTATTAGTTAGCTGTGAAGAACGCTCCAACCAGAGCGGAGCAGCTAAAATGCTGAATTTCCTGGCTGATTATACGGAATTCCACTTTAAAGCTGAGGAAGCGCTTCAGAAGGAGATCGAATATCCTGGCTTAAAGGAGCATATAGAAAAGCATGATGAGTTGAGAAATACCGTCCAGGAGCTTCATGAAATGCTCACAGAGGAGGAGGGCCCTACCGATGCCTTTGTACAAAAGGTAAGCGAGAAGGTCAGAGACTGGCTTTTCTACCACATTCAAACCTTTGACCGATCGGTAGCAGAATATAATTTTATGCGTGATAACGCGGATCGTATCTGACCTTTTCCTTCTGAGAAAAGACTTAAAAGCTTGCCGGTATCCTAGGCTATGTCAGGGAAACCGGCATTCATATGTACGCAATTTTCTTTATTCCTCTTCTTTCGGAGCAGCTACCGGCCGGACAGAAATTCCGTTAATTTCCACATGCTCGCTGATGGCAATGACAATACATGGCCTGCCATCAATCATTTTATTTTCTACCAAATAGGTTTTATCAGGCGCCACCTTGATGCTTACATCCGGTGTCTTAATTTCAAAGCTTTTGGTGTTGACTACATTGGAAGCAACAAACGCGGCGGAAGAACCATCCTCTACATTGGCATAACGTTTGTCAAACTCTTCCAATCCTTCGGGACTGGCTCCATTTGTCTCCAAAAGCTTTTTTACCTGATACTTATCCAGCATCAAAGGTGCGGGCTCGTCCTTCGTCTCCTCCACCAGCTCGCTGAGATTTTCATGGATATTCTTCACAGTCTCAAAATCGCAGCGCTCTCCAAGAGTTTCCTCCACAATCGCCTGAAACGTCTCCTTCTGGCTTTTGGCTGTCATAGGCACAACACAGCCCAACAGATTGTCAATCAGGGCTTCCGGCATTTTCTCCGGGTTTTTTGCATAGTAGAGCAGCCCATGAAGATCCGAATTTCTCTCGTTAAAAGCCGGGAATAAAAATCCCTGCTCCGGCGCCTCCACCAGCCAGTCCCTGCTGCGGTTTTCAATGGCATTGGTCTGCGTATTGTAACAGAGGCCAGCTTTGGAAAGCTTTACCGGGCAGAGCGTACACTGAATAAACTCATATACATAATCAGAAGCGTCAAACATCTCCAGGCCGTCAGCCGATCTGGCCGGAATATCATAAGCGCAGTGAATGAGAATAATATAGTAATTTTCTGCATAGTCATAGCTGGCAATAACCTTGTCGTAAAACGCCTCCAGCAGCTCATCGTCCTTTAATTGGCTGTCTCTTAGCTTTAAAAGGAAATGCTGGGTTCCGCCTTCCGCTTCTGTATGTAAAGGAAATTCCATGTTAATCAAATTCTTTCCCACCGTACCAGACAAAGCATTTCTGAAAATAGTGAAATATTTGAAGGCTTCCTCCTCTGGCAGGGACAAAAAGGCTTCCTTAAGCTCCGTTTTCTTATTCTTCTCTGAATCCACATAACAGCCGCAAATTCGGCTGATAGCACAGTTTGCAGGGGTAAAAAGCTTTTTAATCTCATTGGCTTCTTTTTTATTCATGATTCTTCTCTCCGATTCTTTTCTCCGATTCTCCGCCTGATACAGACAAAAATAACGACATTTTAAATACATGCAATCATACTAATACTAGAACAGATTTCAACGTAAGTCAAGATTATCAGACATTCCTCTTTCCTTATATCAGTTACTATTTTTCAGGAAGAGCGCCAATGGCATGCTGCTATTGGTCCGAAATTCTTACGTACTCAGAAAGATAGCTATAAAAAAAGCCAAGAGTTCATCCAATTTTTCGACATAATTCATTCGTAATGTATGGGCTCGTTGACATTTCAGAGTGGATGTTCCCAACTAATATAATCATCTTGTTCCCTTTCAATTTTTATGGTAAGATAATTATGATAGCGGAGGTATCTCAACAGATCACAAAATACGGCATTGGGAGAAATTTTAAACAGGCGAATGCCTTAGAAGTTTCCCCTTTTCATTGTCACTTGTAAAAAACGCATAAATATAATGCTTTTTAAAGGTGTGCGGTCTGTCTTAATTATTAGTTATAATCGTGTCAAAATTAAGGCCTTACGAGGGAGAAAAGATAATGGATGCGGAAACAAAGGTAATTTCTGAATCGGAATTTTTTGATGAAAAATGGTATAAGGACAGGTATTTATCGAAGGGGGGATTTGCTCATTTTATCCATCCTGCTAAGCATTACTTGAAAACAGGATGGATAAAAAGTTTGAATCCCTCTGAAAGATTCAATACTGCCGTTTATTTAGATCTGAATCCTGATGTCCGGGAAAGTAATATAAATCCACTGTTGCACTATGAACTTTTCGGAAAAGCAGAAGGAAGATTTTACCGTTATGATGAGGCACTTCTCGATCCGTCAGTTCCTATGGCACAAAACATCAAACACGGAGAATGGCCCGAATACTTAAAGAAACTCTGCGATAAAATAGGAAATGATGTGCTGGAAATCGGTTCCAGGGTTGTCACCGGCGCCGACTTTGGTCATCTGTTTGAAAAGGCCAATTATACTGGATTTGATATTTACGATGGCCCCAATGTCGATGTTGTGGGAGACGCGCACCATTTGTCCAGTTACTTTGATAAAAAATTTGACCTGATCTTTTCTTCTGCTGTTTTCGAGCATTTAGCCATGCCATGGATCGCTGCAAATGAAATTATCAAGCTGTTGAAACCCGGAGGATATGTATTTATCGAAACACATTACTGCTACGGCAGCCACGAACATCCCTGGCATTTTTTCCAGTTCAGCGAACAGGCTCTGAAAATCCTATTTCCTGATGCACACGGTATTCGTTGTTTGGAGGCCGGCATTTCCAATCCGCTGGTCGCCCGTTTCTCTGATAAAGCATTTATTCATTTAAAAAATAAGTATATTCATGGGATGTATTGCCACAGCGAATTTCTCGGTCAAAAAGTACGTGAAGTCGAAGATTTTTCCTATGGCAATTTGAAGCTGAATGAAATTGTTGGTGAAACAAAATATCCTGCTCCGCAAAAATAGTTTCCCGGTTTCCTGCAAAGTTGTCATAATTGTAATAAGCAGACCGAAAATAATGTGACCGGAAGAACGGTAAGCTGGAATAAAAGAGGCCGAAAGCCTTAGTTTTACGGTGATAAGGAAGTATTCATAACAACTTATTACTAATGCTGACAAACGGGATTGCAAAATAAAAGAAGCAGTTTAACATTATAATTCTAGATGTTAGACTGCTTCTTTGTTATTAAAAAATATTGCCTTGTAGTTAAGAAACTGATAATAATGCAATATTACTTTCCTTATTTCTTTCACTCCAGCGTATCACTTTCGCTTCATAGTTAAAAAAAGCATCTTCTACGCCTTTTGCTATGTTATTTTGGTCATTTAAAATAACAATTAATTGACTTCCGTTTTTTCTAGCAGGTTTTGTATCATTCCAAGCAAAAAGAATGTTTCCCATTGTTGATTTATTAGGATTATTTACTGCTTGGCATAATCTTTCTGGCTTTGTTTTGCTGCGTTGAATAAGAAAATCATAATTATGTGAAAAACCCGATAATCCCATAAATTGTACATTATCAGTATAATAAATTTCTTTTTCCAGAAAAAATTCTTGTATATCATCCAAAAAGAAAGATGATACTCTTGATTTTGAAACAGCAAACATATCATCTATACGAAGCATTGCTTGAATAAACAAATGTTTTTTTTGTGCAAAGCTATTTAATGGGGCTTTTGCAATTAACTCATCTCCTTTTAATTGAACACCATATTGATATAAGATTCTTTGTAACTGAAGTTTCCGGTTTTGTGTTAATTGTAAACCACTCATTTTCAAATTATGCATAGTTATACTATCATCAGTAAAGAAAATATCATTACCCTCTTGCTTTACATAAATCTGCAAATAGTCATTTGCATTGTCTAAATAAGGTGTAGTAATCTCATAATACTCTCCAATTTTTTCAAATGTGATTTCATTTTTTAACCATGATGTATAATCATCAATGAGCTTTTGAATATACAAGATTACACCTCCTTCATTA
>OCAK01000473.1_pt1 | contig 37220 bp, 28 predicted proteins | sample 1538301 | NCBI WGS metagenome assembly OCAK01 (sample SAMEA2580285, study PRJEB22360) | human gut metagenome | biome: human gut; feature: human-associated habitat; material: faeces | place: Denmark | collected 2008/2010 | reverse complement strand
ATCTTTACGCCGGAAGGCCGCCTGCTCGACAGCTTCGGTTCAACCCCGGGGTTGAACCGTCGGCAATTGCCGACGGGGATCTATATCGTGCGGGTGGGGGCAACGGTGCGAAAAGTGGCAATACGCTAAAAGAATATATTTATTAATCTTGCCCGTCAAGAAAGGAGGATATACGAAAACGGGCCAATTGGATAGAATAGTTTTATTAATAACTTAAATTTTAGAAATCATGAGTCAAGGAGCATATTTGGAATTTGCTAACAGAGCATTCGACAAAGTTGATGTAACTGTTGATTTTTGTAATAAAAAAGACTGGGAACATGGGAAATATCCTCAATGGGAAAATCCTGTGTTGACCGAGAAGTGTTATTTGAGTAGTACTCGACTGGAAATGGCGAGTGGAAAAGTTCATGGATATTTCAGAGTAACTATCACGATTGATGGCAAGAGTGAAAACTTTGGTTCAAAGGAATTCGATTTGAACGATGCTACTAATGGTACACGAAATTGGTCCTATTATTATTCGGGAGGTATAAACGATTGTGTCATTCTGGTAACTTATGGAAGAGGTTTGGATACACTTGGCGGTGAGAAAATGAAAAATAAAAGAGGCTGCTACCGCTTTGAAATATTCAGAGCCTCCAAACGCCGTATCGCTGTTATGACCGATTATCACTACGGATGCAAAGAAAATGGCAATACCGGCAATCAAATCAATGTGGTAAATGAGATAAACAGACTGCGCGACCGTCCCGAATTTCTCGTTATGACGGGCGACCTGCTTCACAATCCGACAAAATTGGAAGACAGGGATATATGGAAAAACTTCATAGACCCGTTGGAGTTGAAGAATATCCCGGTGGCCGATGGATTTGGCAACCACGACCTTTGGACCGGTGTCGGTGCGGAAAACGTGAAGAAGGATATCAAAAAACGGAATAAAACGAGAAAGTCAGACTGGAAACTATTTGGATATTCTGATAGTGAGAACAAGAAAACTTGTGATAATGATGGGTATCACTATAGATGGAGAATAGACCTTCAAAAAAGAATGGCGAACGGCGAAATGAAACAGAAGCATATTGAATGTATCATGCTCAACAATGTGCCGGGGGAGACTAACGTGGATGATATCGGTAAAAAAGGCGATAAAAAAGTTGACGATAGCCAGAAAGAAGGCACCTGGTCTTTTGACTCGCTGGGTTTTCTGGAAAGATCTCTTTCTAAGTTAGACTGCCCGTCTGCCCGTAAAGATACGATATTGCTGTTGTTTTTCCATATCAACTACGAAAGTGAAAGTATGGAGAATACGAATGCCTTTTACAGATGGTGGCCTAGAGAAGCACGCGGAAAATATAACGATATATTGAAGGAGTGTAAATTACCTAATTGTGCTTTCTTCGGTCATATCCATAATGAGAAAATGTTTCACGAAGAATTGCATATGGATTCATGTGAGACAACCGGTTTGAAGGGGTATAGATGTGCGGTGTCCAAAACCAACCGCTATCTGAATGTAATCGACCTGGAGCTGGTGGAAGAAAACGGAGAATGCAAATTAAGAATGACTACCAAGTATGGTAAAACAGCCGATCTCACCGTCAAAGGCGACAGTCTAGATGACTTTGATACAAAATACTTTTGATTAGCTTCGGCCCTGTCGTTATTGGGCGGGAAAGCCTAATAACGACAATGGCTGTTCGATAATGAAAGCGATAGCCCTGTAAGGCGTAACAAAAAAGAAAATTACATATATGGAAACAACAACAAAGACAAAACAGCAATCCGTTCTCCGCCTTCTGGCGGCTCTGTTCTTCCTCTGCCTCTTTGCCCCAATGGCGGCAGGGCAGGATAACTGGAAAGACCATTGTGCGACTCAGATAGCAAACAAAAACGGTGGCGACGGCTCATCCTGGGACAACGCCATCGAGATAGCCACCGCCAAAGAGCTTGCCTACTTTGCGCAGAAGTTGAATAACAACGCGTCTATCAGTTATGGTAGCGGCAATTCGATCGGTCCGGACGATAAAGGTCAAGCAAGAGGCTTTATATCCTATTACTTCGCCCTCGCCGCCGACATCGACCTGTCGGATTATGATTGGACGCCGATAGGGAACGCTACTAATCCTTTCAATGGTAATTTCGACGGCCGGGGGCATTGTGTGAACGGGCTGAAGGTCGAAACCGTTAGTGGGAGTGCCTATGCCGGCTTGTTCGGTTGTACGTCTGTCGGAATCCTCCGTAACCTCGGTGTCCGTCTGGCGGATGCGGGGATACAGGCAAATTCGACGGGTGGTTCTGCTTATGTCGGTGGAATAGCCGGGTACGCTCATAACATCTTTAACTGCTATGTAGTGGGAGAGGGGGCTATTGGGGTAAGTTCTTCAGAAATGGGTGATTATATCTATGCCGGTGGGATCGTAGGATCTCTTGGCACTAATAGTTCGCTTGCTAATTGTTATGCTACTGTAAATGTAAAGGTAGAATCTGATGGTAGGGTTTATGTTGGTGGTATTGTCGGGTTTGGTAATTTTAATTCAACGATCTCCCACACCTATGCCACGGGAGATGTTGAAACGGGAACAGTAGATTATAGGCGTTACGCCGGTGGTATCTGCGGATATTTGCAGACCGAGGGCACTCTCACAAACAGTTTGGCCGTCAATGGACGGATAATAGGAGGCGACTCATATAGTAACCGGATAATTGGTCATCAGGAGAGTAAGGCCACTCTCGACGCCAACTACTCCTCCCCCGAGATACAGGTGAACGGCAGCGTTGTCAACGATGGAGCCGGGGACGACGTGAACGGTAATCCAAGTGTCAATCTTGGTAACTTTGGTTCTGTATTGACTTGGGGTAATGGTTGGGATACAAGAGATGACACGCACCTGCCGCAGTTGAAGAGGCAGACAGGCGATGACCCTAATTACTCTTACATCGCCTGGCCTACCGGCGAAGGCTACACCCCCCAATCCCCGCCCGTAGCCTCCGATTACCTGATAGCCGTAAAGTTCGCCTCTGGCACAGGCTTTGCCAATGACCCCTACCTGATAACCAACCGGGCCGAACTGGCCTATTTGGCGAAGCAGGTGAATAGTGGAGAAGACTACAACGGCAAGAACTTCGCTCTCACCGCCGACATTGACCTGTCGGCCTATTACTGGACGCCGATAGGGAGCGATACTAATCCTTTCAAAGGTAATTTCGATGGCCGGGGGCATTGTGTGAACGGGCTGAAGGTCGAAACCGTTAGTGGGAGTGCCTATGCCGGCTTGTTCGGTTGTACGTCTGTCGGAATCCTCCGTAACCTCGGTGTCCGTCTGGCGGATGCGGGGATACAGGCAAATTCGACGGGTGGTTCTGCTTATGTCGGTGGAATAGCCGGGTACGCTCATAACATCTTTAACTGCTATGTAGTGGGAGAGGGCACTATTGGGGCAAGCTTTTCAGGAATGGGTAATGATATCTATGCCGGTGGGATCGTAGGATATCTTGCCCCTGATGGTTCGCTTACTAATTGCTATGCTACTGTAAATGTAAATGTAAAGGTAGAACCTAAAGGTATAGTTAATGTTGGTGGTATTGTTGGGTATGGTAGTTCTAATTCAACGATCTCCCACACCTATGCCACGGGAGATGTTGAAACGGGAACAGGAGCGAAATATTATTACGCCGGCGGTATCTGCGGATATTTGCAGAACAATGGCACACTCACAAACAGTTTGGCCGTCAATGGACAGATAACAGGAGGCGACTCATATAGTAACCGGATAGTTGGTAATAAGGAAAGTAATTCCACTCTCACCGGCAACTACGCCTCCCCCGGGATACAGGTGAACGGCAGCGTTGTCAACGATGGAGCTGGGGACGACGTGAACGGCGATCCGGATGTCGATCTTGATAATTTTAGTACTATATTTTCCTGGGGCGATGGTTGGGATACAAGCGATAACACCCACCTGCCGCAGTTGAAGATGCAAACAGGCGATGGTCCCTCTTACTCTTACACCGCCTGGCCTACCGGCGAAGGCTACACCCTGCAACCCTTGCTCGATGCCGCCACCTATTTCCTTCCGAAGCATATCCTTCACATCGTTTCTCCCACCGGAGGAACCCTGAAGGTAACAGGCAAAGACGGAAACGAACTATCTGACGGCAGCAAGATAGTTTCCGGCACCCTCTTGACACTTTCGTATACGGAAAGCCCTAATTACCGTTTCTCGGAGTACCTTTCCGGCAGCAGTGCCGACAATCTGCGTACTCTTTCCGGCAACACGATTCAGATCTCCGATGCCGACCTCTACCTGAGTGCCCGTTTCAATTACGAGGATCCCACGCCGCCACCGCCGCCTGCCCCGATTTACTACTCCGTCTTCCTTCCCAGCGTGGAAGGTGCCGTAACTGATCCCGTAGCCGGCACTTACGAGGTAGAATCGTGGAGTACCTTCCGCTTCTACCTCACATTGGACGCGGACTACGACGAGTCGCAACCCGTAGTCACCACCAGCCGCGGCGAAACGCTTCAGCCACGCACCTCCGACGGTGCCTACCTGCTGAAGAACGTGTGCACCGACGTGAAAATCTTTATCGACGGTATCGTGAAGAACCTGCCGCCTGTTGCCAACGAGCCGATCCGCACCGAAAGTCCCGAGCCGGAGATATGGAGCGAAAACGCCTGTCTCTGCATCCGCTTGCCCGAAGGCCTGCCGACGTCGCCCGTCCGCATCTTTACGCCGGAAGGCCGCCTGCTCGACAGCTTCGGTTCAACCCCGGGGTTGATGCGTCGGCAATTGCCGACGGGGATCTATATAGTACAGGTTGGGGCGACGGTACGAAAGGTGGCGGTAAAAGTTAAATGATTGTGTCGTACCTGCGGGTACCTATGGGAGCAACAAACGTGGCACGTTTTTTGTTCCTATAGGTATATGATTATAAGCGCAAGTAGACGAACCGATATTCCCGCTTTCTATTCGGAATGGTTCTTCAATAGGATTAAAGAGAAATATGTATTGGTACCCAATCCGTACAATCCCCAAATGATCAGCAGGATCGATTTGAGCCCTGCGGTAGTGGATTGTTTTGTGTTTTGGACGAAGAATCCGAACCGGATGATCGACAAGCTGGAGGGGATAAAGGATTACTACTATTATTTTCAGTTTACCCTCAATCCTTATGGCGAAGATGTGGAAAATCATTTACCGGCGGTGAAGGAACGTATCGAAATATTCAAACGGCTTTCCGATAAGATAGGCCGGGAAAAGGTCGTTTGGCGATACGATCCCTTATTGACTAATAAGAAATACGACACCTCTTTTCATAAAGAAGCATTTGCCGGGATAGCATATGGCCTCCAAGATCATACGGAGCGGTGTATGCTCGGCTTTATCGACCATTATCAGCATATTCGCGGCGAAGTGAGCAAATTCGACATACAGCCTCTGAAGCAGGAAGAGATCGAAGAAATGGCCGTTTCTTTCAAACAAACTATGGATCAGTATCCGTCTATCGAGTTCGATACCTGCACAAGGAAAGTGGACTTGACCCATCTGGGAATACCCAGTGGCCTGTGTGTGGATAAAAAACTGATCGAAAAGATCATTGGCTATCCTATCTCCGCCAGGAAGGACAAGAACCAGCGGGATATCTGCAATTGTATCGAAAGCATCGATATAGGCACTTACGAAAGTTGTCTGAACGGCTGCATTTATTGCTATGCTATCAAGGGTAACTACAATACCGCCGGGTTCAACAATCGGAAGCACGATAAAAACTCTCCCATGCTGATCGGTAATGTCGTAGCGGGGGATGTGATAAAAGACAGGCTGATGAAGAGCCTGAGGGATGATCAGCTTTCGCTGTTTTAGAGTTTATATTTTACCAGACACAGATTGTTTTCTTACTATACTGTTATCACAATCTTCCCTTTTACCTTGCCATTTTCCATCTCCTGATGAGCTTGTGGTATCTGGTTAAAGGGGAAGGTTTTGTCGATATGGACTTTCAAACTGCCGTCGGTCAGCATGGCGGCGATATGTTGCATATCTTCTCCATCGGAATGCATCAGTATATGCCGGTAGTTTTTGATGTGATGTTCCCGGGCGGCCTTGTCGGCCTCTTCTTTCTTGTTGGAAGGTAACAAAACGATTATGCCGTCGGGTTTGAGTACCTGGAGCGACCGGACGAAGTTTTCGCCGCCTACCGTGTCGAGTATGAAATCGAGGTCTTTCACCATCTCTTCAAACTTCTGGTTTTTGTAATCGATTACCTCATCCGCACCGATACTTTTTACGAAATCCCTATCTCCTGTCCCTGCCGTTGTTATGACATGGCAGCCTATGTGCCTGGCTATCTGGATGGCATAAATACCTACGCCGCCAGCTCCTCCGTGAATCAAAACCTGATCTCCTTTCTTGATATGTCCCGTATCGACCAGCGCCTGCCAGGCCGTAAGTGCAGATAAAGTAGATGCGGCAGCCTCTTCAAAAGAGATATTAGCCGGCTTTTTGGCAATCTGAGCGGCCGGACAGAGGGCGTATTGCGCATAGGCGCCACCCATCCCCGGAAAGTTGATTGTTCCGAACACTTCGTCGCCTACAGCAAAGCCGGTGACATCATCCGCCGCCTTGGTGACGATGCCGGCCACGTCCCAGCCGATTACGATCGGTTGGTTTTCCTTGTATTGCGCTGCCTGTCCGCCTCCGGCACGTGTTTTTACATCTACCGGATTGATGCCGATAGCCTTTACTTGTATCAGGACTTCCCCTTTACCTACCTGAGGTTCGGAAATCTCTTCCATAGAGAAATTCTCCGTGCCGCCGAACTGTTTCAATACTAATGCTTTCATATCAATGATTTTATTTCATTTACCACTGTTTTAATAACATGCCTGCCTTAGAAAGGGTTTTGAATTTGTTCAGTAATCTTTAAATGGTGTTGAATGGAACTAACGGAATGGTTTTTGTTTATATTGGACGGTTTATTAATCCGGATTTTTATGTAAGTTTGTCCGGATTAAAAAGATTTCGGATATGCCTATTATAAAACGGATATTGATCTGGTGCAGGAACATACTTATCTTTCTGTTCATATCCAGCATTCTGGCGGTGGTGGTGTATAAGTTCATCCCCGTTTACTATACGCCTTTGATGCTGACACGTCTGTATGACCAGCATAAGGACGGCAAACCCTTTAAGCTCGATCATACATGGGTGCCATTGTCGGAGATCGCCCAGCCGTTGGTGCAGGCGGTGGTCGCTTCGGAGGACAACCTGTTCCTCGACCATAACGGCTTCGATATCGAGCAGATACAGAAGGCCCGCGACGAAGCCGAGAAAGGGAAACGTGTCCGTGGAGCCAGCACGATCTCACAGCAGACAGCCAAGAACGTCTTCCTTCTCCCCACGAAAAGTTATATCCGGAAAGGGATCGAAGCCTATTTCACCCTGCTGATTGAATGGATATGGGGAAAGGAACGCATCATGGAGGTTTATCTCAACTCCATAGAGATGGGGGATGGTATCTATGGGGCCGAGGCGGTGGCACAGGCTCATTTCAAGAAGCCGGCAGCCAGGTTGAGTGCGGGCGAGGCGGCGCTGATAGCAGCTTCACTACCCAATCCGCGGAAATTCAATTCCGGCAAACCTTCTCCCTACATGCTGAAACGGCAGGGGCAGATCCTTTCCCTGATGGGTAAGCTGATAAAGATACAGATGGGCCACGGTGCCGGAGAGATAGAAAATAAAGATGGTAAAATAAAAAAGAGAAAGAAATGGAGAGCTTCACTTTTCACGACCTCGGACGTATCGCTTATGCCGACGCTTTAAAGGTTCAGACGGAAGCGTTTGAGACATTGCTGCATGCCAAGGTTTGGGGCGAACAAGGAGAGAATAAACTGTTTTTCTGCGAACATGAACCCGTGCTGACGATCGGCAAAAGCGGGAAAGACGCTACCCTGTTGATCCCTGCCGAGCTGCTGAAACTGCGGGGCATTTCCTTCTTCCACACGAACCGGGGAGGGGATATCACCTATCACGGCCCCGGACAGATCACCGGCTATCCGGTATTCGACCTGGAGCATTGGCAACTGGGACTGAAACAATATATCCATACCCTGGAAGAAGTCATTATCCGCTTCCTGTCTCTCTACGGGATAAAAGGGGAGCGGCTGGAAGGAGCGACCGGTGTCTGGATCGAGCCTATGGTGAAAGGCCGTGCCCGTAAGATATGTGCCATCGGGGTGAAGAGTAGCCGGTACGTCACCATGCACGGTTTTGCGCTGAACATCAATACCGACCTGAGTTATTTTTCCCTGATCAATCCTTGTGGCTTCACTGATAAAGGCGTCACTTCGCTGGAAAAGGAATTAGGTGGAAAGCAGGATTTCGAACTGGCTAAAACACAACTTCATTCATTATTCTCAGAACTGTTTCCCTGATGGATTATAAAATACATTTCGCTCCCTTGCAAGGATATACCGATGCCGTGTACCGGGAAGTCCACACCGTATATTCGGTGGGGTGGAGAATTATTACACCTCTTTTGTGCGTGTGGAGAAAGACGGTTTCCGTAACAAAGATATCCGTGATATCGCTCCGGACAGAAATTCGGAAACACCTGTGATTCCCCAACTGATTGCTGCTACTCCCGATGAGTTCCGCCGTCTGGCAGCATTGTTTCGGGAAAAGGGATACCGGCAGGCGGATATCAATATGGGTTGTCCTTTCCCTATGCAGGCGCGTTTGCACCGGGGGGCGGGGATTCTTCCTTTTGTTGAAGAGGCGGAGGCTTTGTTACAGACGATCCGGGAGTTCCCGGAGATGAACTTTTCGGTTAAACTCCGGCTGGGCTGGAATGCCCCGGATGAGGTTTTTGCCTTGCTTCCGGTAATGAACTCCTTGCGGCTGGCTCATGTTACTTTGCATCCCCGGATAGGTACGCAACAATACAAAGGGAATGTGGATACAGATAGTTTCGCCCGTTTCTATGAGGCATGCAGGCATCCGCTTTTCTATAACGGAGATTTGAACAGCCTGGAAGATATCGACCGGATTCTCTGCCGGTTTCCCCGTCTGGCGGGTGTGATGTCGGGGCGTGGCTTGTTATCCTCTCCCTGGCTGGCTGCGGAATATGCAGCAGGCAACGGTTTTACGGATGAAGAAAAGAAAGCGAAACTGCTACATTTCCATACGTTGTTGTTTGAAAAATATAGCAGTGCGCTTGAAGGAGGCGACCATCAGATACTGGCCAAAATGAAAACCCTTTGGGATTACTTGTTGCCGGAGGCGGAGAAACGTCTGCGGAAGAAGATACTGAAAAGCAACCAACTGCCTACTTATCTTCAGGCCGTGAAGGAACTGTTACAATAGTTGAATCAGCTTTTGCCGGTGCGATTGTATCGGCTGGGGCAAGCGGGATAATCGGTACTAATTTCCTTCTCCGGCGGAAAAACTCGGAGAGATGGGAGAAGTCTTTCTTGAACATGACACCTACGCCCTGAGTTGTTAACGCCCCGTTGAGGTATTTGTACATATCATTTGCATGATTGTATGCTTTTAGCCGGATTTCTCCGCTGGGGGTTAGCTTGTATTCCAGGTCGAATTCACCGACAAAATCATTCTTTTGCTGATACGTATTGTTCCTGTATCCGAAACTGCCGTTGAACAGCAGGCGGTTGTCGAGCAATTGGCTGGAAAGCAACATTTCCACTTCCGTATCCTGTATGCCGTCTTCGCTGGTACGGATATTCGTTCCGATCTGTACCTTGTCGGTCAGGCTGTTCAGAATGCTTGAAATCTGGGAAGAGATGGCAGAAGAAGCTACTGCACTGAATTCGCTCGAACGATACGCATTCTGAGAATAGTCGGGTGTGTAGAATTTATTCAATACCAGCAGATAGATGATCTGGCGCGTCATCATATCTTCGGTGTCGACCAATGCCTTCATCTGTCGTTCTATCTCTTCGTTGGTGCCGGGCAGCTCCAGATCGAATGAGATTGCCGGACTGCGCAACATGCCATCCAGGTTAAGCACGCAGTTGACGGGGACGTTGGTTCGTGGACTTTCCCTGGCAAGTCCGTCATCCAGATCGCGCAAGTTGGCTGTCAGGTTATAAATAGCATTTATATGCATTGTCGCATCGAAGGGATCGCCACGGAAGTCGATTGCACTGCCTTCGCGTATCTTAAAGTCTTTATGGATAATCTGCTGTAAGCTGAAATTATAGTTACCGCTGACGATTCCCATGTTGCCATACATGCGTAAGTCTGTTTTCGTCCCGTATTCTATCTGCATGCTTCCGCTGCAATTACCGGTTATTTTGTCGCCGGCAATCGGGTCCATAATCAGTTCGATTTTGGCATCGGGGGTGATATCGAGCAGGAAGTTCATGCGCATTTCGGCCCCTTCCTCTTCTTCATTGTTTACAATCTTCAGGGAATCCCGCGATAATGTACCGTTGGCCAGATCTTTCAATTGTTTTTTATCCACAAAAGTGATAAAGTCATAGTCGGCAGCAGTAGTATTATTGATGAAGTCGAGGGTAATGGACGTCTTGGGATCGCTCCGCATATTGATATCGAAGTTGATCAGCTTGTCATTTCCTTTGATGGAGGCCGAACCGCTGCCGAAAACGGTACCGTAGATCAGTGGATTCAGTTTGCGGGTAGCGTTGAATACCAGCATATTCTTTGTCTTGACATTCACGTCGAAGCTGACATCTTTGAAGTGGTTATGGTAGACGCTCATGTTGACGGTACCCGGATTGCCGAACTCGTCGTGAACCGTCAGGTCGCGCATATTTATGGAACCGGCATCCATGTAGATGGAGTCGGAGAATGTATAATACGTATTGGTATATTCGATACCCAGGCCGCCGTCCAGCACGTACGCGTCGCCCTCTACGGTCAGCGCTTTGAACGGGCCGTGCAGGTGGACGTTTCCGAATCCCCGTCCTTTCATGTTTTTGGCCACCTTTTCCACAAAAGGATGGAGGAATCCCAGGTTGATATCGTTGGCATCGAAGAACAGGGAGAGTCCGGCATTTTGTCCGACCGGGAAGATATAGCCGCTTACGTCGGTCCATGTCGTATCGTTTTTATAGATGCTGCCCAGCATCAGGATACCTTTTTGGGCATCGTCCCACTCGCTGAACAGATTTAGCCGGCCGAGGGGAGTCTGGTTGAATGAAAAGTCATTTATTTCAAGGTCGGTGTTCAGCATGCGGCTTCCGTAAAGGTCGCAGATGTTGAATGTACCCGTTGCTTTCCCGGCAAACTGTAATACCGGAATGTTCAGTATATCGAATATATAACTGAGTTCAACCTGTTTCAGATCCATTAAAAGGGTATCTGCCGGATTTTTGGAGATGCTTCCGTCCAGCAACAACGATTGTTTTTCGTTGCCTACCCTGAATTTATGGATATCTATTTTACCGTCGGCTATTCTGATATCCGACGGGTGGATGATCCATAGAGAATCGTTCAGCACCAGCTGGCTCTCTTTCACGGCAATATCGGTTCGTAGCACGGCAGGCTTTTTCTCCTGTTCCTCTTCCGTAAAGAGGGCGGAAGCCGAAAGTTCGGCACGAAATTCTTTTTCCTTGTTGTTTGCCCATCCGATCAGCGTATTGATCCGGTTATCCTTGGCATCCACTTTCAGATCGAGGTAGTTGCGAAGTCCTTTCTGGTTGTAGTTGATCGCTTTTAATAGCAGGTTGATGTTTTCCTGCGGGTTGTCGCATGTCAGATAACCGGATTCGAACATGGATTTGCCCAGTCTGAACTTGGGGAGGAAGGCTTCGATGCGGAATTTGTTATACAGGTTGTTGTAATGTCCCGTGATACGTGCCTGGTTTACTACTGTTACCGGCAATTTGAGTGTTTCGGATATCTTCTCCGTGTTTTCCACAGTCAGCAACAGCGAGAAATTGTTTTCTTCTACTTTCTGCTTTTTCTGCGTGGCATTGATAAGCGCCGGGATATATCCTTTGAAGGTATTCATGAAACTCGGGATGATCGTTTTGAACGAGTAAGCACCTGTCACTTCCCCGTTCAGAATGTCGGACGAGATCGTCAGATGGCGATCCAGCGAATGGCCGGAGGCCGTTACCTGAAACTTTTTCAGGAAAAAGCTGCTGGGTGCTGTGATGAAGGACAGACTGTCTATCGTGATGTTCCCCTCCAGGTTATCTATATTGTTACCGGTGAAGTCGGCGTTCAGGGATAACGAGATATCCGGCGATTCGTATTTATCGATCAGGTGGAGGCTGTCCGGGCGGAAATGCTCCAGATTGGCGGTGAAGTTGAACATGGAGTTCTTTCCTTCGTGGCGGAACATACCCTCTGCATACAACTTACCGTTCGGATCGTTTACCTGTACCATCCCGTCAAAGCTGTTTTTCTTGAAATTTCCGGATAACTGAATATCTTCGTATTTGTATTTCCTGTATTCGAATTCGTCGATATTTGCTTTGATATTACCAAAGAAACTGCTGTTTTTATGCCGTTTGGCATCGACCGATATGTTCAGCTTGGCGTTACCGTAAGGGTTGCCTTCGTCGAAAAGTTCGTTCAGAAGCAGGCCGGAGGTGGAAACATGTCCTTTCAGGTAGGCTGCGATATTATTTTCTTTATCACTACCGAATATCATATCGGTTTGTACGGAGCCGATAGCCGAAGAGAACTTGCCGAAAGCCACCAGGTTATCGAAGAAGCCGGATATCTCTCCGGTAAAGTTGATCGTACCCAACCGGATAACCGGATCGGGCAGGACGACCGGTTTTTTATTGAAATTGTTTATCAGTCCGCTCAGTCCGTCGGTGGTAATATACATTTTGTTCACTTGTCCGAAGATATAGGCGTCTTCCGGGTGGCTGATTCCTTTTAGGTCCATTTTTCCGATAAACAGCATCTTGTCACTGTATCGTAATGTCAACTGTTTCAGGTTGATATTGTTGATGGCTCCGGAGGCTTCGGCCGAAAGTTCGATGGTTTCGGTGAAATTACTAAAGGCCGGAACGAAGGACGAAAGGTCTTTCAGGCAGATTTGCGACGGAGATATGTTCAGTGCCAGCGGCGCATGGTTCAGTAGCTCGGAAGCATTGTTGATTTCGCGCATGTCTATCCTGGCCTTGCTGATTTTCAAATCGGTTTCCGGCAACTTGATTTCGAAGTTATTGATAAACGTGCTGTCGCGGTTGCCGATGATATTCATCGAGAGTTTGTTCAACGTAAAGCCGGAAGCCTCGTCGAAACTCATCTTTTTGATGTTCGCGTTGAGACTGTCCTTATTGAACGCTTTCATGGAAATCTTGGCACTCAGGTTCTTGATGTCCACATGTTTGGCGTTGAACTTACCGGGCGTTTGCGCCTCGCTCTCCACATCAAACCGGAAATTACCGCGGCGTATCAGAATGGAGTTGAAGCGCAGGTCGATATTCGGATTCTTCTTCATCGTATCTTTGCTGGCGAAAGCGTCGATAACGAACTGGAGGTTCAGCGGACTGTCGGGAGTCTTTTTATTGAGATTGACCGAAAAGCCGAATAACCGGACCGTAGAGAATACGAATTTGCCTTTGAGCAACGGGAGGACTTCGAAACCGGCAGCCACATGATTTGCCTCGAATAAGGTCTTACCTGTCTCGTCTTCCAGGTATAAGTTGTCGAGTACCACGCGGTTGAACCACTCGATATTTACATTTCCTATCTTTACGGGCACACCGAGATGGCTGGATAATTCTGTCGATGCAATGCCGGAAACCTGAGATTGGATATAAGGTATCTTCAATAAAATGAAAGGCATTGCATAGAATATCCAGAACAAAACAAGTAGGGTAATGATTATGTATTTTAGTCCTCTGATATCTTTACTATATTTTAAACGCAAATCTACAACAATATCGCGATAGATTTCATTAAATTTGCACAAAAAAACGAGAGAAGAGTATGAGTGTAACAATATTGGGGATAGAATCATCCTGTGATGATACTTCCTCTTCCGTAATACGCGACGGCGTGATGCTGTCGAACGTGATAGCCAGCCAGGCCGTTCACGAGGCTTATGGCGGTGTCGTTCCTGAACTGGCTTCGCGGGCACACCAGCAGAATATTATCCCGGTGGTTGCCGAAGCCATCAAACGGGCCGGTATCGATAAATCGGAACTGAGCGCCGTCGCTTTCACACGAGGACCGGGACTGATGGGTTCCTTGCTCGTCGGGACCTCTTTTGCCAAAGGATTTGCCGCCTCTCTGGATATTCCGATGATCGAGATCAACCATTTGCAGGCCCATGTGCTTGCCCATTTCATCAAGGAAACGCCGGAAGACGATCATGCGCCTTCTTTCCCTTTCCTTTGCTTGCTGGTGTCGGGTGGCAATTCGCAAATCATCAAGGTGAACGCATATAACGATATGGAGGTGATAGGCCAGACAATAGACGACGCGGCCGGCGAAGCCTTCGACAAATGTGCCAAGGTGATGGGATTGGGTTATCCCGGCGGTCCGGTGGTGAACCGTCTGGCCAACGAAGGAAATCCGAAAGCCTTCGCTTTCAGTAAACCGCATATTCCGGGGTACGATTACAGTTTCAGCGGGTTGAAAACCTCTTTCCTTTATACGTTGAGGGATCGGTTGCAGGAAGATCCCGATTTTATCGAAAAGAACAAACAAGACCTCTGTGCTTCCTTACAGTCTACAGTGGTTGATATCCTGATGAATAAGTTGCGTAAAGCAGCGAAAGACCTGAATATAAAAGAGGTGGCGGTGGCCGGAGGTGTATCGGCAAATTCCGGTTTGCGTGATGCTTTCCTGGATCATGCCAAGCGGTATGGTTGGAAGGTACATATCCCGAAGTTTGCGTTTACAACAGACAACGCAGCGATGGTCGCCATTACAGGTTATTATAAATACCTCGATAAGGATTTCTGCCCGATGGATGCAGTTCCTTTCTCTAGGGTTGTTATTTAAAGAAGAATACAAAGGTTGGAAGAAATATACTATCATACTATCATATTTCGATATAAGTAGTTGTATACATGTTTGTTATAGTATGATAGTAGCTGTTTTCAACGATCATTTATCTATCATACTACTATCATTTCCTACTTAAAAAATGGGACAGACAGTATGCTGTTTTCACTAAGTATATGGCTAAAAGACAAGCAGATAGTGACAAAAGTTGCTCGACACCCGGGTCTTGAAACCTTTGACACCCGGGTGTAGGCATCGTCGAGATGGGGGTGTAAAAAGGGGTGAAACGGGCATCCCGGCAACAAAAAGTCTGTGTTCGAGTGAAATTAAGTCATAGTTTTGGGATAAAAAGGAAGTAATCTGACGAATTATAAGATGCCGTAGGCGGTTGTAACAAACGTCTTTATCAGTCTTAAAAAGACTGTCCGTTGGTTAAAATAGAGTTAAAATGATGGTTGCATGATAGGTAAATGATAGTATAAAAGACGTACTGTCATAGTTTAAATGATTGCTATATAGTTATTTACATGTCGTAATGACAGTATGATAGTATATTCCGTGAAAACCTCTTATATTGAGGGGGCTATTCACAATTAGTCCTTTCAGGACAAGCTAAGACAATTAATTAGTTTAAATCTGATAATTATTAAAACATTTAAACCTGATAATAAAACGATATGAATAATAATAATTCGCTCAGCGAACAACTTGGCGGACTTCTCCGTTCGAAAGGATTGTTAATGGGTACGGCGGAAAGCTGTACGGGCGGACGTATTGCCAATATGGTTACCCTGGTGGCTGGTAGTTCCGATTATTTTGTCGGGGGCGTTGTTTCTTATAGCAACGAGGTGAAACATAATGTGCTCGGAGTTTCGGAAGACAGTTTGCGTCTTCATGGTGCCGTGAGCCGTGAAGTGGTGGAACAGATGGCGCAGGGAGCTATCCGTACGTTGGGATGCGATTGCTCGGTGGCGACGTCGGGAGTTGCCGGACCGGGCGGGGGAAGTCCCGAAAAACCGGTAGGAACGGTCTGGATCGCTGCCGCTTTGAAGGAACAGGTCGTTTCACATTGTTATCATTTCGGTACGGTGCGGGCCGAAAACATACAGTCGGCAGCCGATACCGCTTTGACAATGTTACTGGAACTTTTACAGAAGTCCGATGGATAAATTCATAGAACAACAGCGATTGATCTATCCGATGTCGGACGAAGCCATCCGGCTTCTGATCGATGAGATGGACGAGGTTTCTTTCCCGAAGGGCGATCTTCTTATCAGGGAGGGCGACCGTGACCCGTTCGTGTGGTTCGTCAGGAAGGGATTGATCCGTTCTTATGTCGAAAGGGAAACGAAAGACATCACGTTATGGTTCGCTTCGGATGGCGAAATGATAAATTTCGTCTACCGGGATATTGCCGCTTATAATATCGAGATGGTGGAGGATTCGGACTTGCTCCGTATCCCTGCCCGCAGACTGGAAGAGCTTTTCGAGCAGTCGCACGACATAGCTGTCTGGGGACTCAAACTGCTTGATTATTACCTCCGGGAATATGAAAATTATTTTATTAATGATAGTTGGAGTGATGCCCGCGAGCAATACGAAGCCTTGTTGCGCAGCAATCCCGAACTTTTCCAGCGAGTGCCTCTCAAGCATATCGCTTCTTATCTCCAGATCACTCCTCAATCGTTGAGCCGTATTCGTTCTTCTTCTAAATAAAAAGAGCAGACCGAAATTATCCTATGGTAATTTTTCTCTGAAAAGACCTCCCTACCTTTGCAGCCGGAAACCAAAAGTGAGTTGATTTATGAATAAAGACAAAGCTCTCTTCCGCCTGGAAAGGGAGAAATTATTGTTGACAGGTGAGATTCCCCGCTTATTTATGAAGTATGCACTTCCCGGTGTTGCGGGATTGTTGTTCCTGGGTATACAATCCGTGATCGACGGGATTGTGTTGGGACGTTTTGTAGGAGCCAATGCGCTTGCCAGTGTGAATCTGGTTTTGCCGTGTTACAGTCTGATTTCGGCATTTGCAATCGTGATGGGTATCGGGGGGCAAACCCTCGTCAGTATCAGCCTCGGAAGAGGGGATAAGCAGGAGGCTAATAACGCTTTGCGCTCGGTATTCGTGTTTTTGCTGGGGATGTCCGTGGTGGTGAGCCTGGTTATTTTTCTGTCAGCAGGAAAGATTGCTTCTTTTTTGGGGGCGAACGAAGTGTTGTTACCCGATGCGGTACATTATATACGGGCACTCGTTCCTTTCTTCCCGCTGCTGTGTGCGATGTTTTTCGGCGACTACATAATCAAGGCGATGGGGCATCCGTTGTATGCGACTTCTGTTATGGGGATGACTGTGGTTCTGAATATTGTTCTGGACCTCGTGTTTGTTGCCGTTCTGGGGTGGGGCGTTATGGGAGCCGGACTGGCTACCGGTATTGCTTTTACGATGGGAGCCTGTTTCAATGTGCCCCGTCTGTTTTCGCGTCATGAAGTGGTTGCCGTGCAGCGTGGACGCTATGACCGGCGGCTGGTGTGGAATGCTTTCTATAACGGTTCGTCCGAAGGTATGTCGGAGTTGTCGGTGGCGATTACGGTATTTCTTTTCAATATTACCATGATGAGGTATCTGGGAGAGAGTGGGGTGGCTGCATTTACGGCAATCAATTATATATTGTTTATCGGAACGACCGTATTCCTTGGCATATCGGATGGGATCATTCCTATTATCGGGTATAATTACGGGGCCAGACAACAGGAACGTATCAAATCTATCCTGAAATTGGCGGCGCGGACGAATTCGCTGATCGGGATCGGTTTGTTTTTGCTGTTGTTGCTGTTTGGCGAGCAGGTGATCGGACTCTTTTTTAAGGATCATGGGAGCGAGGCTTTTGAGATTGCTTCGAGGGGTGTTTCGATTTACTGTTTCGCCTTCTTGTTGTGCGGGTTGAATATATTGGCTTCCAGTTATTTTACGGCGATAGGGAATGCTAAGATATCTATTATTATCTCAGCTTTGAGAGGACTCGTATTTGTGGGAATCGGCATACTTGTCCTCCCTGCCGTGTTCGGTATCGATGCCATCTGGTATGATGTACCGATCGCTGAGATATGTACCTTGTCCGTTTCTTTCTGGCTGGTACGTAGGTCGTTATTTAATAATCGGAGCAATTAACCGGTATCCTTTTTCATTCGGATGCAATCCGTCGGAGAAGAGGGATTCGTCTATCTTTCCGTTGGGAAGGAGCAAGGCTGGCCCTGCATCGCCGAACAGGCAGTTTTCCTCCTCGGCCATCGTCCGGATATTCCGGTTGATGTTTTTCACCCAGTCCTCATGTTCGCGACGGGGAAGGATACCCATTACCTGGATCGTTGCTTTTGGCTGGCGGTTACGAACGGCTGTGATAAGGAATCGTAGACCTTCTACAATGTCTTCGTCCGTACTGGAACCCATGTTGTTTGTTCCGATCATCAGGACGACCTTCTTTGCTTCGTAACCGTCCAGTTCATCGTGGTAGATACGCCAGAGTGCGTTTTCGATGCGGTCGTAACCATATCCCAGGTTCTGGAAACCGGCGGCTGCCATGTATTTCTTCCAGCTTTCCGGACCTCTGTTTAATGGGCCGGCAGGTTCGCCTCCCCAGAAATGCGTAATCGAATTGCCTATGATAACGGCTTTGGGAGGGTGCTGTTTGATATGGCTTATTATTTCGCGATGGCGTTTTTGCCATTCGTAATTGTTCGGTTCGCGGCGTTGGGTTACCGGCTGGCAGGTAGGGCGGTTACCTTCCGAGATACGGAGTATTTCACGTACTTTCTTTTCTACGGCTGTTGCCTGAGCCTGTGCACCCAGGTCGGAGGGGTGTACGTAATCAACCCAGGCATCCGGCGAGTAATCGAGCTCGTCGTGTGTCAGGTAGTAGAGGTCTTTCACTCCTTCCGATTGTAGTATTTCGAAACCTTTTTGTGAACCTCTGTTGAGGCGGGTATATAGTTCATATTGTCCCTTGTCGGTCGGTGCATTGCTGTATCCGGCGTGTTCGACAAGCAGGATGGGAGCGTTGCGGGTCGCCCTGATTTGTTTTACGGCGGCAACGACCAGGTTTGTAACTTCCTGTTCGGTATTTGGTGTCAGGTTAGGCAGGCAATCCAGGATATATATACGTGCATCCTGCTCTATGATGTAGTTCAGCACTTCCTTTTCCAGTTTCCCGTTTCCGGAAAATCCCAGGTTGATAAGCGGATAGCCCAGCGAACGTTGCAGGATATTGGCCCAGGCCATAGCCGGACGGGAGGAACAGGCTCCTTGTGCGATGGAGGTTCCATAGAGTACGACCGGCTTTTCCGGCGATTGCGGGATAAAGGTCAGTTCGCTGTCTTCGGGAGTGCCGATCTCCATCCATTCTACCGTATTATATAAAGGTAAATAAAGACGGTATTCAAATCCACGGTTATGATAGCTGTCCTGACCTAAATTTCTGTAACTGTATGTAATGGTATCTCCGAAAGAATAGTTTCCGAAGCAAAAGCCCCATTTCCCGTCGCTGTCGATACTGTACAGGTCGACGCCGGATACACCGGTACTTTGCATGTGCGGCATATTCAATCCGCCACTCACTTTGTAGCGGACGGTGATCTGTGGGGCATTACTATAAAAGTGGATCGCTAACCCGGCCGAGTTGCGGGAGAGGTTCCATACGGCGGGTCTTATTTCCTTCTCTGCCCGGTCAGGCAGGCGGACATATTTGTAACCTATTTCATCAGGCCAGCCCTGGTTTTGTACTACAGGAAAACCTGCATCCATCGGATTCTGCCATTTCCATTGTGCCCCGGCAGAAAGGCATGCCATACAGAAAAATAGTAGGCAAAAGAGTCTTTTCATGGTCGTTATTATGTGTTTATGTTACTTTTTGATACGATATTGACAAAGATAAAACAATTTCAGGAATTCTATTTTTATTTATTCATGTATATTTGCCACTGTTAAACAAAAAGTAAAAATACCATGAAAGTACAAGCACTGCTCGTATTCCTTCTGGCCGGAAGCATGTCGTTGATGGCTCAGAAGAGTTATCAGTTACAATCGCCGGACAGAAAACTGCAAACGGTAGTTACCGTAGGTGATAATGTAGAATTTTCCCTGACTCATGACGGAACAGAGGTCCTGGCCCCATCCGCAATCTCCATGACTTTACAGAATGGAGAAGTTTTGGGAGCAAAACCGAAAGTATCGAAAGTAACCAAAGGGTCGGTAGACAAAGTGATTCCTTCTCCTTTCTATAAGAAGGCGGAAGTAAGCGATATCTATAATGAAATGACGATTTCTTTCCGTGGAGATTACAGTATCGCCTTCCGCTTATATAACGATGGACTGGCTTATCGTTTCATTACCCGTAAGAAAGGGGAGATTGTCGTTGCAGACGAAGCGGCAACCTACAACTTCTCGACAGACCATAAGACATTTTCTGCTTATGTAAACAGTACGAAGCCGACATTCGAAGAACAGTTCTCCAACTCGTTTGAGCAACCTTATGTGAATGAAGCTATCACCAAACTGAACGACAAACGTTTGATGATCCTCCCTTATCTGGTGGATCTGGGCAATGGAAAGAAACTATGTATCACCGAAGCCGATTTGGAAGACTATCCGGGTATGTTCCTGAACAATGCAACAGATAAACCCTCTCTGAAATCTGTGCATGCCCCTTATCCGAAGGTAAAACAGCAGGGGGGACATAACCGCCTTCAGATGCTGGTCAAGGAACGTGAAGATTTTATAGCTAAAACGAAAGGAAACCGTTCGTTCCCGTGGCGTGTGTTTGTCGTTTCTGAAAATGACAAGCAGCTGGTCGATTGCGATATGGTGTATCGCCTGGCTTCTCCTTCCCGTGTAAGTGATGTTTCCTGGATCAAACCGGGTAAGGTTGCCTGGGACTGGTGGAACGATTGGAACATTTACGGAGTGGACTTCCGTGCCGGTATCAATAACGATACTTATAAATATTATATCGACTTCGCTTCCGAACATGGCATCGAATATGTAATTCTGGATGAGGGTTGGGCTGTTAACCTGGAAGCAGATTTGTTGAAAGTCATCCCGGAAATCGATCTTCCAACCATCGTATCGTACGCCAAATCGAAGAATGTGGATATTATTTTGTGGGCAGGTTTTTATGCTTTCGACCGTGATATGGAGAATGTTGTGAAGCATTATGCGGATATGGGTGTCAAAGGTTTCAAGGTTGACTTTATGGACCGTGACGATCAGGAACTTATTAATTTCTTGTACCGCTCGGCAGAAACTTGTGCCAGATATAAGATGTTGGTCGATTTTCACGGCATATGTAAACCGACCGGTTTGCAGCGTACTTATCCGAACGTGATCAATTATGAAGGGGTGAATGGTTTGGAACAGTTGAAATGGTCGCCTGCCTCTTACGATATGGTTACTTACGACGTAACATTCCCGTTCATTCGTATGGTTGCCGGTCCGGTAGATTATACACAGGGTGCCATGCGGAATGCAACCCGTGCCAACTATCGTCCGGTCAACTCCGAACCGATGAGCCAGGGTACCCGTTGCCGCCAGCTGGCTACTTATGTGATTTTCGAATCGCCTCTGAATATGCTTTGCGATAATCCGACCAATTATATGCGTGAAAAAGAATGTACCGAATTTATCGCAAACATCCCGACCGTTTGGAACGAAACACAGGTGCTCGATGCAAAAGTATCCGAATATATTGCTATGGCCCGCCAGCACGATGATATCTGGTATCTGGGTGCCCTGACCAATTGGGAGCCGCGCGAGATGGAACTGGATCTTTCTTTCCTGGGTGACGGCGATTACAAACTGGAACTTTTCAAAGACGGTATCAATGCCGACCGTGCCGCCTGCGATTATAAAAAAGAAATCATCCCGGTTCCCGCCGACCGTAAGCTGAAGATCAAAATGGCTCCGGGCGGCGGATATGCTGCAAAGATCTATAAATAACCGACTTCCAGGTGCATGGAATAAGCGTTCGAACCGTCCGCATAATAATTGTTTATTGTGCGGAGCGGTTCGAATTTGTTTTTTTGGTAAAGACGGAGCGCTGCCGGGTTTGATACGTTTACTTCGAGCGTAATCTTTGGATGATTATGCTGTCTGGCAAATTCGATCGTTTTGTCTATCAGGTGTTGCCCTAACTTCTGCTTTCTGAAACCGGGATGTACGGCTAAAGAATAGATGCGCAGATTAGGGGTATGATCGTTTTGCAAGAGAGAAACGTAAGCGACTATTCTCTCTTGGTATTCAACGACATAAAACATTCCTTTGGCTTTTGTGATCAGATAGACGAATTGTTTTTTGGAAAAGCTGTCCGGACCGAAACAGGATGTCTCTATTCTCATAATCCCGTCCAGGTCTGCCCGGGTTGCCTGCCTGGTTATAATCTCCTGTTCCATCTTTTAGAAGTGTTTCATATCCAACATACGCCCGAAATGATTCAGTATCCTGTAATACAGGTCATCGCCCAGTACAGCGTCTTCGATACCGTGGTCGATACTCGGATTATCGTTGATCTCGATAATCATGGCGCGGTCGTTGACCATTTTCATATCGACTCCGTATAATCCTTTTCCGATAAATGAAGTCGCTTTGACTGCCGTGTCAAGCACTTTGCGGGGAACCTGATAAATAGGAATGGTATCGACCAGTCCGCACCGGCTTCTTCCCGAATCATAATGACAGTAGATTTGCCAGTGTCCTTTGGCCATATAATACTTGCAGGCAAACAACGGCTCACCGTTCAGGATACCGATCCGCCAGTCGAACTCAGTCGGAGTAAATTCCTGGGCGAGGAGGATGGACGATTTTTCAAACAGCAGGTCGAGTGCTGCTTCCAGCTCCGTTTCGTTGGTCACCTTCTTCATCCCGAAAGAGAAAGAACCATCCGGAATCTTCAGGATGAACGGTGATCCCAACTGGTTGCTGATCTGTTCGAATGTATTTTCGTTAGACTTGAATATCAGCATCGAGAGGGGAGCCGGTATCTTTTCCTTTTCAAATAATTCATTCAGGAATACTTTATTTGTGCACCGGATGATGGATAACGGATCGTCTATCACGACCATTCCGTTCTGCCTTGCCAATTGCGAAAGCCGGAAGGTGTAATGGTTCAGTGAAGTCGTCGTACGTATAAATAAAGCATCGAACTCCATCAGACGGGTGGCATCTTCTTCCGTGATCAGTTCGGCATGTATATCCATCTTTTTGGCTACTTCCAACAGTTTGTTTATGGCCTGTTTGTTGCTGGGTGGGAACTTTTCCTCCGGATCGTATAATACAGCCAGGCTATAGCGGGCGGATTTAACGGTTTGGGGTGCACGCCATACCTTTTTGTTGAAACGGTCGAGCGCTTCAGCGAAGAAACTTTGTTCTTCATCGTTCAGTTGTTCCAATGACAAGAGTTGAATGGATTCAATCTGGTTCTTAGCCCGGGTATTAAAACTGATCCTAAGGAGGGGAGCAGGATAGTTTTCGAAGATGAATCGGGCAATTTTCTCCAGCCCTTTTTCCTGGCAAGTCCCGAAATAGAGGTTCAGATACCAGATATCATCGGTAATATTGTTTTTCTGTATCCATTGATAACAGAGCTTCTGTAAGTTCCGGTCCATGCGGACACCCGCCCCGGCTTCCAGCTTATTGATGATATCTACTCCGGGAATCACCTTGTGCCCTCGGGTTTGAGCCAGTAATGAACAGTAATATCCTTCGGAATTATAACTGTAGTCATTACTGAGGTTGATGACAAACTTACTCCCCTTTTCTTTTTGGAGAGATTTGTTTTTTAAATAATCGGAAACAGTTAAGATACTGCTTGTCTTATAATACGGTTTCCAATCATTCAGACTGTCTAAAAGAATCAGCACATTATTCATATTGAATATTAAAATGAGTGCGCAAAAATAGACAAATAAATCAATCTGTAATGCGAATAATCATTAATTATTAAAAGTACTCTTTGCTGATTGAGTCTCAGGGTGTTGTTTCCTGTCACATATTATCTCCAATCTCGTTGTTTGTGTTGTTAAACATCTTGATTTTTACGGTTTGGGTGTAGAAATGTTTACTTTTGTTGAAACATAAATATTATAATATCACTTTACAGTCAAAATGTCATTTTGTTATTTTACCTTCTGTATCTTTGCTTTGTAAGTATCCGGTTCCGGTTTGCCTGTAAAATATGGAACTGTACGGAAGTTAAGGATTATCTTTTTGGATGGTAGTTTTCTAATAATATGGAAAAATGATTTTCGGACTGCATTTATCTGTACGGATAGGTGTAGTCCGGTTTGTTTTTATATTGTTTTGTATAACATTTAGTAAAGTGAAAGTTAGACTGTCTGGTAGATACTTTTAGAAGAAAAATAGCTGCTATTTAAAAAAAATATTCACTTTGTATACCTCAGATCAGGTCATGTCCTTTCTTTTCTGATTCCCTTTTTATCTATCTGTGCAGATCGTTTCCACTGACTGCCCGGATTGTTTTGACTATCCGCACTGTTTGTTGCAATGATCCGTACGGATGGTAGTGATTACCTGCCGGATAACGGCAGCGATCTGCGCAGGTAGTGAATGCTATCCGGAAGGAAAGGAATACATACTTTTCTGTTTATACGGATTTCTTTGATTCGCTTGTTAGTAGAAAGCCTGTTTATGTGTTATTTTGTTTACTAAATTCCTTTAATATTTATCAATTAGTAAATAATTAAGTATATGAGAACAGACAAAAGCCGGGCTACAGGCAGGCGGCAGAAAGTGGAAATGTTGCAGTTTATGCAGCAGAAAATAGACCGCTTGGAAGATAGTGGTAAAAAGAGTACGGCACATAATTACAGGAGTACGCTCAATTCGTTCCGGCGTTTTTTAGGATCGAAGAGAGTGTATGCGGAAAAGATGGACGGGGAGTTGATGGTGGCGTATGAACATTGGTTGATGGAAGATAAGCCGGAAGGAAAAGGTTGTGACGCGATTACCCGAAAAGCTGGAATTTGCCCTTTCGATATTTCTTTTTTCTTATTATACGCGGGGAATGTCGTTTGTGGATTTGGCACATTTAAAGAAAAAGGATATCCAAGGGGGAGTCTTGACTTATGTGAGGCGCAAAACTGGAAAGGTGTTACATATTGAATTACTCCCGGAAATGATCATGATTATCCGGCGGTATGCATCTGAAGTAAAAGACAGCCCTTATCTGTTCCCACTCCTGACAAAAGATAGAGCAGGCTATGAAAGTGCGCTTAGGTTACAAAATAAACGATTGAAACGGGTTGCAAAGATTCTCGGCTTGAATGTAAAATTGACGACTCATGTGGCAAGGCATTCCTGGGCGACAATAGCTCGTGATAAAGGAGTGGATTATTCGTATAAATTTAAAATCAACAATCATGAGTAACAAAAAGCATAAAGCCATGTTGAGTGAACATTTCAGTCTGGAAGAGTTGACTTATAGCCGTATAGCGGTAGAGAACGGATTGGATAATGAACCGCCTCCTGCTGTCCGTCAGTCACTTTGTTATCTGGCCGTTCATCTGTTGGAACCATTGAGAGGGCTCTATAATAGTCCGATTGCCGTACTGAGTGGTTATCGTAGTGACTCTGTTAACCGTCTAGCTGGTGGTGTCGTTAACAGCCAGCACCGGAAAGGGGAGGCTGCCGATTGCTATATCCCGGAAGGACCGTGCCGTTTACTGGATATCCTGAAGAAATCAGGATTGCTTTTCGACCAGGCCATTCTGTACAAGAAACGGAATTTTCTTCATCTCTCCCTGAAAGAGAAAGGTACCAATAGAATACAGATATTATTTTATATTTTATGTCTGGTATTTCTGTTGCCGTCTTGCCAGATACGACGGGGCAGCACGAGAGAAGAACATGCTTTCTATATTGACTCATTAGTTGCCTCCGGCAAAGACTCTTCCCTTTTTAACCGTAAAACATTCACTATAGATTCTATTAACTGGAATATAACCTGGGTGGTCTTTTCGCCACCCGATAGTACCGGCCGACAATATCCGGCAGAGATAGCTTTATTGCAAGGGAAAAAACATCACAGCATAACCGACATAAGTAGTAAGACCGCTAATTCGTCAGTAGAATTGACCCGCCATCAAACCGCTGTTTCTTCTTTTTTTTCCGAAAATCAGTACAAACACTCATCGTCTGTGAGTATTTGGATAGTAGTTTTTGTCCTGTTAGCCGGGGTATGCCTGGGGTTCGGAAACTCATCGCAAACATGAGATTATTAGTCACTTCATTAGGGGTGGAGTGGCTTTGATATTAATTCAATGAGTATATTATATCTTTTTATTTACACTGCATCATTCTTACATATCCCTTACACAACGGACGTAAACAGAAGACGTATTCCAATCCATGGCACTACCGCTGATTGCATTGTCCCATCTATTGGTTACATTGAAATATACAGCACGATTATCATTCGGATATTTTCGGTTTACCCAATAATAACGTCCGTTAGTTTGCTCTCCTCCGAGATGGTCGAAACCGAGATCAGTAAAATCATTAAAAGTCATCCCTCCTTTTTGTAATTCCGGAATCTGCGCAGGACTACCCGATTTAGAACCGACACCACCGCCCAGCAAAAGAATCTGCCTCATCTCCAATTCCGACGGAAGACGCCATCCTGATTCACTGCCCTCTTCACTGTAAGCAGCACAACCAGTAAGAGGTGTTGCAAGATCAACCGCATTCGAATTACTCCATCCCGAAGCTTCCACCCAAGTGCCGTTTGACAAAGAATTAACTATAACAGCATCCTTTTTCGCTACACGGAATCGGGGGGAAAGGTAACTCCAGTTTGGGTCTGCCGGACCTTCTCCCGACACGTCAGATACCTGATCTTTTTCAGTGAAACGCAAGGGCAATCCCAATCTGTAATAACTATACGTTCCTGTGGTCATGGGATTAACATCGACATATCCTTTTTCTACACCATTCACTTTTTCGTATGATACGATTACCGGATTACCGCTTATATTCGTGAGGTATGGATACGTCTTTTCCACATTTTTATTATCCCGCACACAGCGCACAATACTGCTTGAGCTATAATTGGCACTCACATCCACGGTAGTTCCGGCAAAGTATGCCGAATTCTGTACTGACGAGGGAGTAGTCTTCGGTACCGTGCTCGTCCAGTAATGTCCACGACTATTAAGCGCAATGCCTTTCACTCCTAACATAACGGCAGTAGCCCCCATCAATCCGTGGTAACGTGCAGGCAGATACCATTCCAAACGGGGATCATCCGCACTGTTTATATCCCACCATTCTTCATTCATCATCATACAAAAACCTGCCGGTGAAAAGACCGGTGGAGCCGTCATTCCCTGAGCGGCATAATTAATCTGTTCAGCCACATATCCTTCCAATGCTTTGAAAATCTTTAACGTGTTCTCTTTTCCGTCACTCGTACTCGTAGCCCCGTACTTGGATTCATCTTTGTCGTAGTCAGTACCTTCATCAACAAGATTTATCCCCATCGGCAAACTACCCTCAAAGGCAAACATTGTTTCATACAAAGGATCGGTAGTATAATCATAAACATATCTTCCGGACGCTAATGCTTTAGTTTTTATAAGATTCTCTGCAGAGGCCATTTGATTTATGTATACCGTTTTATCAGCATATCCGGGTTGAATTTCACCATTGGGATTTCCATCAAATGTTCTCACTACGATTCTCTTGCGTTTATTAGCAACACCGTCAAATCTTGTTACTTTAAAGAGAATTGTACCATGTCCGCTGACATAACCATCCCCTACAGTGTTTTGAACTTTGTCCCCACCAAGATCCATCACCCCCTCAAATACAGGTCCCGCATCCGTTATTTCCTGAAGTCTCCAATAGGATCCTTCTTTAGCCCGAACCATCACACCATACGTACCGGCTTCAGAAGGGAAAAAGTTATTGTCGAGAATCGTAATCTTATCGGTAGCATACTGGGTAACCCGTCAAGCTCGGCTCATATCCGGTTCATTATCATTAAAATACCGTAATTCTACAGTACGCGGCACAGGCATAACGTTTACTCCGACATTTATTCTGATACGTGCTCCCGAAGGCAATCCATTCTTCTTCATACCTACATTTATCCAGTTTGCTTCATCATCTTCTACCCACTTGGAACGAATCTCTCCAATTCCCATATTTGCATTTGTTCCGGGATTCGATGCACCATCTTTAAGAGGAAGATACGAAAGCGATAGCCCCTGCCAGTTGGTGATAGCATTGCCATAAATATCGACCAGTTCAAATCCCCAGGTATCTTCGCCTGCATCCATATACAGATAAGAATTAGTGTTTGCGACAGGAACAGGTCTTACCTGATTACCCCAATTCGTATCATTCGGATCCAGATAAGAGGTTTCGGGCGAACGGTTGGAAGCATACCGACCATTCAGATAACGCAATTCACGCACATGCAGATTTTCTTTATCTACACGGATATCGGAAGTTACGATACCGGCTCCGTCAATTTTCACGGTAACGGTATAATGAGTGTTGCGTTTGATATTGAAATTGTCTATATTGTTTTCACCCAAATATATTTTCCAGGTCACCTTTCCCACATTACGTCCATCATTCATTACTCCCTCGACCAGCAGATATGTAGCCAGATTGTCGATTTCATTATCGGCAGCCGCATTGTTTTTAAACTGTTCCTTTCCCCTTTCAGATGTATTATTCGGATATAGAGCCTCATCATCACCATGCATTCTGTTCTCCAGTATATAATATGACTCGGAAGTGCTGTAATTTTTAACCAGATCACCTCCATTATCTGTCAAATCAGCTTTAATAGATGACAGATTCTCCGGAACAGTAATTTTGTCTCCATCAGTAGCAAAAGCGGCATGCTTGGGAACATTCACTATTTGAAGTCCGGTTATAGAAAGTGTTGCACCAATGAAAGGATGAGAGGGAGAACTGATCGACTGAGAAGCTTCTATCATCACATCCAGTTTTGCTGTAAGTTTATCCACATAAACCAGTATACTTGATATAGGTGTTTCCTCCAAACTAACCTCCATATTTATAAAACCAACCATCACCAGTTTATCCCCAGATAAGATACTTGCATTATCCGTACTGTCCGGCGTATAAACGAGTGTTTTAAATTCGTCCAGATTTACAGCAAAAGTACCTGTGGCTGGATTAATAAAAGGATTATTCCCAGACATTCCCATATCACCGTTGGCTTCACCGTAATTGGTAATGAAATAAATAAGGTTATTTGTACCACCACTATTGGCTAGAATGACATTAAAATTACCACTTTCATCAGGAACGTATTGTTTAACGGACGCATCAATCAGTTCATTATTCGCATCGAATTGTCCGACAACAACATGTGTCCAATTATGCTCCTGCTGACTGGTTAATGACTTAGTTTGTACAGTTTCAAAGCCGGATGCTATCATATTGACATGTGCCCGTACGAATCCTTCGGGTACACCGATCTGATCGACCGGCTTACGTTTGTTTGACTCGAATGCATCATCCGTACATCCGGTCAGCATAACTACTCCAAATATTGCAGATAAGATTAATTGCCAAATTATATTCCAGTTCTCTATTCTCTTTCTTTTCATAATTATCCTTATTTATCGGGGTATGGTAACTGTCCATTGGGCATTGCGCCATCCTCTTACAAAAATACCTCCGGCATTCACCGTCACTTCATACGTGTATTCGCTTCCACGCTCAAATCGTTGATTCCTTAATACGGATTCGTAAGATTTGTAGTTATCTCCGTTTATCAGCAAGTGGAACGTCAGTTTGACATCCCTGCTTCTGAGGGTCACTGTTTCGGTATTGGTATCGGGATTAGGGATAACCTCGGAAATCAACTCCCAGGTATCAGTTTTCTCATGTATTCCATCCTCATAACCTTTCGGTTGTTGATAAACATTACGCGCATTCCGGATAGAAACAGTTCCGAAGACAGCACCTTCTTCAGTCAGGATCGTTTCTCTCAGTTTTTGCTCGCCAATAAAGAAGTTAGTACTAAAAGCATTGTAAGTCATATTACTTATCTCGACACCTCTATTTTCTATCCGCATACTCTCAACATCACTTCCCCGAATAACAATAAATCTGATCCGTGAGGAAAGCAAAGTGAACGGCTCGAGCTGAATATTGTAGACACCCGGTGTTCCTTCGGTTACTTGTCCGGCATCCTGACTGATTTGTATTCCTTTAAGAGGACTAGAGGTATATAAAGTGACCGGTATATCCCCTTCCTGAGCAACGACACCGCCATGCCGGAATCGGTATCCCGGTACGTCATACCCATCTATCGCCGATGTATTCAGTTGAACAGCCGGCGAAATTGCAAAAAAATCATAGAGAGCCCCGGGAAGATGCAGGTCGGTATGGGTTATTTCTCCATCCTCCAAGGCCTCTCCGGTTACAGGATCGACACGCCACGGAACGAGTGCTCGTTTATCGGAGGAATTATTTCTTTCTTCCTGACTTCGCACCTTGAATGTCATTTCCTTTTCCTGCAACCTATTATTTGAATACGGATTATTTTCTCCTTCGCTGGTATTGGCATCATAGACATACAACCGTATGGTCGATCCGGCAGGCATCGCTTCCGTAACCATGGAACGCGTAAGCTGATCATCAGTTGTTGCAATGCGAGGTGGCAGGATATTGATCAGTACCTCCCCGTCACCGCCACCGTTTATGTCCGGTTCCGGAATCTGTTCACTACATGCTGTAAACAAGCAGACTATTAAAATCGGTATGTAAAATTTTCTTTTCATATATACTTCTGTTAAGTGCCACCAACTCCAATTGTAATATCTTCTTTATCTTCCGTTTTCCACCGTTCGCGCTGAATCTCGTCCAGTTCAATGTAAATATCCGCCTCATTCACCTTTATAGTATAGGTATAACGTTCTCCAGGTTTCCATCCCTCCCAATCGAGATCAGTACAGGTAGGCAGCATAAACGAATACCGCCTTTCATTAAGCCAGATATCGAAGAAATAACGTTCCAATTCGTCGAGCTCGGTAGAAGCAGTGGAGGCTACGGGAAACAAAAATATTTCCCGAATCAGTGCCGGTTCATCTTTCGCCGCCGGCACAAGAAACGTGCTGTCCCTGTTATAACCGGGAATAAGGATAGAAGCGCCCGAAGTTGCATCCGTCAGACTGGGATCCGTACCTGTTTTCACAGGAGGTTCGAACTTTTCCTTGATTATATCATAGGTACCCCGTGTCACACCCGAAACGGTCATACGATTGATAAAGATATCCTGTTCCGGTACATCCGGTGCTTCATCTGTTTTAATTATTTTCAGGACAACACTGGTTAACAGATGCTCGAATTGGGTTTCTAGTGGCTGATCGGTTTTCTGTTTGTCTGTCAGCGTAGCCTTCAGCAGATCCGGGCGGCGATATAAATTCACACGCAAACCGAGCGGACGTTCAGAAGTGGGCGGAAGAATGGTTACTCCCGACGAATCACCTCCCGCGGAAGATGCCAATGGGGCCGGGAAAAACAGTTTAAAATCGTATTGTTCATCATCTTCCGGATAATAGTATTTCAGTGGTGAATAATCAATTTTGTAGCCGTCAACTACTTTCTTTACCGAACCGGTCAACCCATTCATAAACGGATTTAACCAATCAGCGCTTCCATTATTATAACGGGTACCATAGATCAGAACTTCTCTACCGCTGGTCACCAAAGAATCCATATTCTCCATACCCGGATTCGACTCTTCGATTCCGGCACGCGTAACATCTCCGTTCTCTACTATCACTGTTCCTACCGCTGCATTAAACAAGACAGGAACAGGTGAGGAAGAAGAGTCGTCCTTGATTTCCGTTTCATTACTACAACTGCCCAAAAAGAACAGACCGGCAAGTAATAAAAAACCAATGTTACGACTATATTTATATATTAATTCGATCATAGATATTCTCCTTTATTATAAAGATTCACCGGGTTTACCCAGCCCAACCTCGTTACCGTTATCCGGTTCGGTTGCATCCTCCCAGGGTTCAAGACTAATAACATCGAAAAGTACGGTATGTCCCTTTACTGTAGCTATAACAACTGTTTTATGTCCTGCTTGCAGCGTCACACCACTGAACGGGTATGATTTGGTTTTTCTGTTTTCAAACTCCAAGGTGATTTCAGTCAGGCCGGCGGCATCTGGGTAAACCAACACCCCTTGCGAAGTAACCGTATCTGTTCGCAGCTCCATCTCTCCAAAATCAAATTCACCCATATGACTATCGTCCGGTTGGGTTATTTTATTCAGAGCAGTCTCCCCGATATTGGATATGGTCAGTTCGAACTGAGTGGGGACATTTATTTTTGCTGAAAGCAGATCGCCGTATAACTCAGCTACATGATCATCTTCAGCAACCAGTTTTAATACGACCTGTGCCAGACTGTGCTCAAATTCAAACGCAATTTCACGTCCATCTTGATAAACCGCGGTAACCGGCTTAGTCACCATAATATCTTGTGTTCCGTCGATTGTCCACGACGCCTTTCCAGCTTCATAGTTATTATGTTCCGGATAAAATGCCATGAAGTGAGCATTATTGTTAGCCTCATCGAAATATTGACGTATATCCAGATCTATCGTTCCGCTGCCTGCTGCAATGGAAGCGGAAGAAGCTATATTGGAAGTAAGAAAGCCTTGTTGCGTATCTCCATCAGTACCTCGTATCACCTGTATGCCAATCATTTCCTGTTGAGGGGTATGATTTTCATCGGATTCTATAACCCCACGGGTTAAAACGACACCCGTATTGAATTTGATTTCATTCTTAACAGGCACCTCAGCTATCGGGTCTTCATTACATGCTGTTAACAGAAAGAGTACGATTGTGATAATATATACAGGCCAATATTTCATTCTAATTCTTTTTCATTTGGTGACCGGAAAAGAAACTAATCCTGTCCGGTCTGTGTAAGTTGTTGCTATTATTGTATGGTACCTGATCCTGTACCGCCATCTTCCCACGGTTTTACTTTAATAGAAGGTAAAATCTCACCGGATTTAAATGTCAAAGTAATCTCATGATCCATACCAGGTTTAGCACCACCATCAGAAATCACTATCCCATTAAGTTCCGCATCATCACCACCAGAAGTCTTCACTACTAAATTATAGTTCGCTTCGGGATAAACCATTGCTTTACCAAAAGTAAGAGTATCTGTTGTTAACGTAAGGTTGTCAGCCTGTGTATCGAGAACCTGATCGCCACTCGCATTTAATACAGGGATCTCTTTTGTTGATGCAGTACTGGTTGATTGATACTGATTAGCTTCATTACCATCAAACGTGTGAGTTACCGTAGATTTCGTACCTGTGATTATCACCTCGGTAACATCGCCCCAACTTCTTGCTGCAGCATCGCTATCGGCAATGACCTTGATTGTTATTTTCGAAAGCAAATGTTGGAATGTTACAGGATTCGAGGAACCCGATACTTCTTTATTGTCATGAAAATAATTGGTTACCATCACGTCAGTCTTACCGTCTATCATCCATGTGGCACTAACATGGGTATCCTTTACTAAGTTAACTTTCGGGTAAAAACCTTTCAAGTGAGAGTATATAGTACCATCGATATTATAATACTGCGAATTAGTAAATTCAAGCACATTTTCATCGCTTACATTTTTCAATGTAGCATCAACAACTCCAGGTCCTGTCCCCTCTACTGTCTGAACCGTAGCTATTGCATCAGCCCATACCGTAGATGTAGCAGTAGAAGATGAATGATCCGGAGCTCTAAGAAAAGCAACATTCAGTGAGGTTGGTGTTGTGATAATACCACTGCTGTTAGATTCCACCGACGTACGGGTCATAACTGTCGTTCTCAGTAAAATTTCACTTTTATCTTCTCCAGCCTGCCCTCCATTGACCGGGTCGTCCCCATTGGAGCAGGCTGTTGCCAACAATGCCAGCATAAAGATCGATGTAATTTTTGTTTTCGTTTTCATTTTCATTCACTTAATGGTTTATTTACTCTTTTATCTATTTAAACTCTCATTTCCTTATTCTATGACAGCACCTCCGCTACCTCCCCAACTCCAGGGACGAACCACCATCGTGAGGTTAAACTCGCCTCCATCGGGGAATTTCAATGGCACAATTACCATCCCGCCTTCTTCGGGTAGAGCAGCCAGATCATCGGTTATATCAGACGGCAGAGTTGTCACCGTTTCTCCACCGGAGAAGGTCACATCCGCAGTAACTTCGTTTTTATCTATAAAACCGAAAACGGAAACAGTGGTACTGAAATCCTTCTCTCCGTCCTTCCGGGAAGCTTCGGCCCGTACAACGGCTGTTCCCATGCTAGCGGCTTCGCCGCTAAAAGCTTTTACCGAATAGATAATCCCATCCACATCCACCGACAATGCCGAAACATTATTCAGCGCATCCGATTGTAATATAAAGGTAATATAACGTGTGTAGCTCTGAGGATAAGCATCTACCACGACAGGTATCTCCGAACGGGGAACTTCTATTTCTTCCAGTCCGGTGCCAAACACTCTTTCTACACTACCGATATATCCGGGACCTGCCCGATGGAATACCTCCCCGGCCAGTATAATATCATTTTCGTGACTACCATTCACTTGATAAGACGCACCGCTCATTTCCTTGTTCGAGATTATCACATGATAAGTTTCGGCCGGCAGCCAACCTTCGAAGCCAGAGGATGTTCCTTCAGCAACAATGGGTTCACCACCGCGACTGTTATAGAAATAATAGGTAGTAACTCCCGGCACAGAAGACTGTTTCCAATGCAGGTTTATCTTCAGATATCCATTATCAGGCCTCATCTCCAGATCACGGCGTGTGCATCCGAACATTAGCATAGCTATCAGAACGATGCTCAATATGATATATATATTTACCTTATTTTTCATTTTATAAATCGGTACACAATCGAGATATTAATCCCTGTTATTCCAAACTTATTACGCTTCTTATCGTAATCAAAATAATAATGCTCATTCTCCGGCGTATAATAATCGATTGTGCGACGGCTATATCCGGCACGCAACCCTAATTCGACTCCCAGACGGTCGGTTATAGGAATATGCCCTCCTACGGATAAACCAAGACCGGCAAACTTTCCTGTCCGATTGTCGTCAATATGCATTCGTTGATTATCGAAATCGCCGGCTTCACCATAAAACCCGGCAAACAGCCAGCGGTAAGTACCGTCGGCATTCAACCAGATACGGGGTTCAAGGCTCCAGGCCGAAACTCCGAAATACTGATCTCCACCGACCTTCCTTTTGGCGTATGCTCCAGTAGCGTTAATCGACCATCGGTCGGCAAAAAAATATTCAAGACTTAAATTCGGCATCCAACTATAATGTTTAAAATCAGGCATAATACCAACCCAATATATGAGATTAGTCTTTACTGCCAGCAAAGGAGAAAAACTCTTCTGCGGTGTTTGGATATCCTCTAATTGTTTGGTAGTATTAGAAAATACAGTAGTTACAATACAAACCGATAACCCGACAATAAACAGAAGCTTTATTACTATTGTATGTACAATGCTATTATTATGTTTCATTATGATCTTCCTCGTGAAAAACACTCTATTTATCCAATTGTAAAATTACTGAGTGTACGTGAACCGGATGATAGGATTTCATACAATTATCAATTAATTATCCGGTTATTCGAAACTGCAATAAACAATAAACCTACAAATTGTCATTTTATCATAATCGATATGCAACAGTGTCATTTATTAAAAATAAACAACTGTTTCGTGTCAATATTTGACACAAACCCTTCACTCCAGACATTCTTCACACAGGATTTTATATCTAATTTAGCCATGTTAAATAATTGGTTTACTTATGAATAATAATTTAAACAAATCTGTTTTAGATAAAATACTGAACTGTATACCAGAAAATATCAAACCTGTTAATTACTTGATGGATATTTTAGATCTGGGAAAAGAGTCGGCTTACCGGAGATTGAGAGGAGAGAAAGCATTATCATTGGAAGAGATACATAAACTATCTGTTGAATTAAGTTTTTCACTTGATGAAATATTAGGAAACAAGAATACAAACACCTTTACTTTTAATTACATAGGCTCTTCCGATAAGAATCCGGATAACAACTTTCTGGAATTTCTTCTCTTTTATGAGAACTATCTGAAGAATATTCTAAACGCTGAAAATACAGAGGTTATAAACACGATAAATAACATGTTGAGTACTATGTTTGTCGGTTTTGACGAGTTATTCAAATTCGTCTACTACCATTGGATGCATCAAATGAAAGAGGTACCTTTGAATTATCATTATTCAAACTTGGTTATCCCTCCCCAGATAAAAGATATATGCAAAAATATCAACAACTTACATAAAAACTTAAAGAAAGTGACCATGATCATAGATAAAAATATACATCTGAACCTGATAAAAGAAATACAATATTTCTACATACGGGGACTTATAGATGAATCGGAACTCATCAGGCTTAAAGAACAGTATCTACGCTATATGGATTTTACGGAAAAGATCATAACAAAAGGAACTGATCCTAATGGAAGCAGTTATGATATTTATCTATCCATGCTCGGTATCAGCAGCAGTACATCTTATATATCTTGGGAAGATAATGAAGAATCGGCTTTCTGGCATAACGTCTGTTATCCTATGCACACAAGAAACCGAAATATAATTGACAGGTATAAACACTGGATAGATTCACTAAAGAAATATTCGACGCTCATAACTCAATCCAACGAATTACAGCAAGCTGATTTCTTTAACGAGCAAAAAAACTACGTAAACAATATGGCCGATAAGATATTGTTGTAAGGGTAATACCGACTTATGCAATTCACCTCTCAAATAATGAAATGCAAGGAGTTATGGAGTATTAAGTTTTCAGTTCTTTCATGACAGATAGCGTAAGTGCTTAAAAAAAGAAGAAGGAACAGAAATTTTCATTCTGTTCCTTCACTAATTTCGGAGGTACCTGGCAGATTCGAACTGCCGTACATGGTTTTGCAGACCACTGACTAAGCCACTCATCCAAGGTACCAATGTGGCTAAAAATCAATTGATTAATAAAATTGTAATTGTTAATTATCAATTGTTATTTTCTCTTCGAGGTTCCTGGCGGATTCGAACCGCCGTACACGGTTTTGCAGACCGCTGACTAA
>OCAK01000469.1_pt1 | contig 37738 bp, 48 predicted proteins | sample 1538301 | NCBI WGS metagenome assembly OCAK01 (sample SAMEA2580285, study PRJEB22360) | human gut metagenome | biome: human gut; feature: human-associated habitat; material: faeces | place: Denmark | collected 2008/2010 | reverse complement strand
GCTTCATCTCACAGGCAGCGCAACCGACACCGACCGGCACAGCCGTACCGATGCAGCAGATGAACGCCGCTTTAGATGAAACACCGGCAGCGGAAGAAGCGTACAGCATTCCGTCTTACGTGCCGAAAGCACTTGCAGACCTCATGCGTCCGGAGCACGTGACCGCAGAGGAAATTCAAATGGCGATCGGGCAGAAGGGCTATTATCCCGAAGACACGCCGATCTCGAGCTATGACCCTGCGTTCGTGCAGGGCGTGCTGATCGGCGCATGGCCGAAAGTATTTTCAGTGATCCGCAGCAACAGAGATTTACCGTTTGACGTATAAGGAGAAACAGATCATGGCAAACACAACGAACGAAAGAGCAATGGACTGGGAAGACACCATAGAAAACGAAAGCAATTTCAGAATTATCCCGGAGGGCGATTACAGCTTTACCGTAAGCAAACTGACCCGCGCACGGTATAACGGCGGTGCGAAGATCGGACCCTGCCCGAAGGCAATCTTAGACCTTGACGTGGTGACGCCCGAGGGCGTGGTCACCGTGCAGCACAACCTTTTGCTGCACACGCGCTGCGAGGGCTTTCTGTGCGCGTTCTTCACGTGCATCGGGCAGCGCAAGCACGGGCAGCCGCTCAAGATGAACTGGGCTGCCGTACCCGGTGCACGCGGCCGCGCGCATATCGGCATCCGCAAATGGACAAGCGAAAAGGACAACCAAGAACACGAATCAAACGAGGTAACGCGCTTTTTAGACCCGGAAACGGCACCCGCCGCGCCGACACCGAGCTTTACACCGGGTGACTTCTGATGGAGCTGAGACCATATCAGCAGGAGGCAAGGCAGGCAGTTGAAAATGAGTGGGCGTGCGGCGTGGATCGCACGCTGCTTGTTTTGCCGACCGGCTGCGGAAAAACGATTGTCTTTGCAAAGATCGCCGAGGACAGCGTGCGGGACGGCGACCGCGTGCTGATTCTGGCACACAGAGGGGAGCTGCTTGAACAGGCGGCAGACAAGATTCGCGCGGCAACAGGGCTTTTGTGCGCGACGGAAAAAGCGCAGGAAAGCTGCCTCGGCAGTTGGTACCGCATCGTCGTGGGGTCCGTACAGACCCTGATGCGCGAAAAACGCCTTGCGGGGTTCGACTACGACTATTTTGACAAGATCATCATCGATGAGGCGCACCACTGCATCTCGGACAGCTACCGGCGCGTACTGGACCATTTCAGTACCGCAAAGGTGCTCGGCGTGACGGCAACGCCGGACAGGGGAGACATGAAAAATTTAGGCGCGGTGTTTCAGTCACTCGCCTATGAATACACGCTGCCGAAAGCGATCAAGGAGGGCTACCTCACGCCGATCAAGGCGCTGACCGTGCCGCTGAAGCTCGACCTTTCCGGCGTATCGGTACAAGCAGGCGACTACAAAGCCGCCGACCTCGGCACAGCGCTTGACCCGTATTTATATGGCATTGCGGACGAGATGATGAAGTATTGCAGAGACCGCAAAACGGTCGTGTTTCTGCCGCTTGTGAAGACCTCGCAGAAGTTCCGGGATATTCTGAACGAGCGTGGTTTTTGTGCGGCAGAGGTCAACGGTGAGAGCACAGACCGCGCGGAGATACTGGAGCAGTTTGATCGCGGCGATTATAACGTGCTGTGCAACAGTATGCTCTTGACCGAAGGTTGGGACTGCCCGAGCGTAGACTGTGTAGTGGTGCTGCGTCCGACGAAGGTGCGCAGCTTATACAGCCAAATGGTGGGCAGGGGCACGCGATTATACCCCGGCAAAGACCACCTGCTTTTACTGGATTTTCTCTGGCACACGGAACGCCACGAGCTTTGCCACCCCGCGAACCTCATCTGCGAAAATGAAGAAGTCGCGCAGCAGATGACGCGCAACATGGAAGAAACCACAGGCGCACCCGTTGACCTTGAAGAAGCGGAGAAAACGGCATCCGAGGACGTTGTAGCGCAGCGCGAAGAAGCGCTTGCAAAGCAGCTTAACGAGATGCGCAGCCGCAAGAAAAGGCTTGTGGATCCGCTGCAATTTGAAATGTCCATTCAAGCGGAAGACCTTTCCGGCTATGTGCCGGCGTTCGGGTGGGAGATGTCGCCGCCGAGCGAAAAGCAAATCTCGGCGCTTCAAAAGTTCGGCATTTTCCCCGATGAGATCGGCAACGCAGGCAAGGCGGCGAAGATCCTCGATAAGCTCGAAAAGCGCCGCACGGCAGGACTGACGACGCCAAAGCAAATACGATTCCTCGAGGGGCGCGGATTTCAGCACGTGGGTACATGGTCGTTCGAGACCGCCCGCAGCATGATCGACCGCATCGCCGCGAACAACTGGCGCACGCCGTACGGCATTGACCCGAAAAGCTTCAGACCGGAGGCGTAAATGGAGTATAACAACGAGAACCTCTTGGAGCTGCTCGACTATATCGACCCCTCTCTGCTCGATTATACGGATTGGACAGGCATCGGCATGGCGCTCAAGGACGCGGGGTACAAGGCTTCGGACTGGGATGCCTGGAGCCGCCGAGATTTAAAGCGGTATCATCCGGGCGAATGTGAGCGCAAATGGGACACGTTTACGGGTACAGGCATCACCGCCGGGACGCTCGTCAAAATGGCGCTGGATAACGGCTACAAGCCCGCAAAAGCAGACCATGAGCTCGATTGGAACGACACGATCGACCGTCATGATGAATTTGTTGTGGTGGACAAGAACTGGATTGAAGCGCAGGACATTCACGAGCCGGAAAAGTGGAAGCCTGCCGCCGAGCTGATACGGTATCTCGAAACGCTGTTTGACAGCACGGACACGGTGGGCTATGTCACCGAGAGCTGGGAGAAAGACGGCAAGTACATGCCGAAAAGCGGCAGCTACACGCAAACGGCAGGCGAATTATGCAGCGCGCTGTATAAATGCGGCGACGACCTCGGTGCGGTGCTTGGCGACTATAACCCCGCCGTCGGTGCGTGGATCCGCTTCAATCCCTTAGACGGCAAGGGTGTGAAAAACGAGAATATCACGGAATACCGCTATGCGCTTGTTGAATCCGACAGCATGGATATCGCGAGCCAGAACGCCGTCATACGTGAATTGGAGCTGCCGGTCGCCTGCCTTGTGTACAGCGGCGGCAAGAGTCTGCACGCGATTGTGCGCGTTGATGCGGGCAGCTATGAGGAATACCGCGCACGCGTCGATTATCTCTACAAGGTCTGTGCAAAAAACGGACTGGACATCGATAAGCAGAACCGCAATCCTTCACGGCTTTCGCGTATGCCCGGCGTGGTGCGCGGGGAGCACAAGCAGTTTTTGGTCGATACGAACATCGGCAAAAGCTCGTTTGAAGAATGGCGCGACTGGATTGAGAGCGTCAACGACGATCTGCCGGACGAAGAAAACCTTTCAACATTCTTTGACGACCTGCCGGCGCTTGCGCCGCCGCTTATTGAAGGCGTGCTGCGGCAGGGGCACAAGATGCTCGTGGCGGGCCCCAGTAAGGCGGGCAAATCGTATTTGCTCATCGAGCTGTGCTGCTGTATCGCAGAGGGGAAGCCGTGGCTTTCGTTTCCCTGCACGGCGGGACGCGTGCTATACGTAAACCTTGAGTTAGACCGTGCGTCCTGCCTGCATCGCTTCCGCGACGTTTACACGGCGCTCGGCTTTACGCCGGAACACATCGACCGCATCGACATCTGGAACCTGCGCGGGCGCAGCGTACCGATGGATAAGCTCGCGCCGAAACTTATTCGCCGCGCCGCAAAAAAGAGCTACATGGCGATCGTCATTGACCCGATTTACAAGGTCATCACCGGCGACGAGAACAGCGCCGACCAGATGGCGCATTTCTGCAACCAGTTCGACAAGGTGTGCACGGAGCTTGGCTGCGCCGTGATCTACTGCCACCACCATTCAAAAGGCGGGCAGGGCGGCAAAAAGAGCATGGACCGTGCGTCCGGCTCCGGTGTGTTTGCGCGCGATCCGGATGCGCTTATCGACCTTATCGAGCTGGAGCTGACCGACGGCATCAAGGAGCAGCAGGAGAACCGCGCGGTGTGCGCCGTGTGCCTCGACTGGCTGACACGCTACCGCAAGGCGGACGAAGCCGGAGACGATGACCGACTGAGCGCGACGCAGATGATGGCGCTGTGCAAAAAGCACCTGCGGGAAGCGTCATACAACTTAATGCTCGGCGATGTGTCAAGGGCGCGTACAGCTGCAAACGCAAAGTCCGCATGGCGTGTAGAAGGCACGCTGCGCGAGTTTCCGCGCTTTGCGCCGAAGAACTTTTGGTTCGATTATCCGATCCACCGGGCGGACGAAACGGGCATCCTGCTCGACCTGCAAGCTGAAAATGCCACGCCGAAGGGCACCGGATGGAAGCAGAATTTCGGACGCAAGAAGACCCCGCAGGAGCGCAAAAAAGAGCGTGAAGCATCACTTGACACGGCGTTTGAAGCGGTGGGCGAGGGCGGCAAGGCGAGCGTTAAGGAGCTCTCTGAGTACCTTGGTGTGAGCGAAAAAACGGTGCGCAACTATCTTAAAGACAGCAAAGATTTTGAGCTTTCGGACGGCGAAGTGAGCAAGACAGGGAAAGGAAAATATCGGTAGGGAAAGCTTTCCCTGTACTTTCTCTCAAGGCTCGGAAAGAAGGAAAATATCGATATTTTCCCTTTCCCTCAAACGCTTTTTAAGGCTCCCGACGGAAGGAAAAAGTCGAGTAATTTTCCTTTCCTTTCCGAGAGAAGGAAAAAGTATATATACTACGTATATATATCCGTTTCACTTTCTCTCACGGTCAAGGGGTGAAGAAGTGTGGGGGTCATGAGGTTCCCCCACACGACTTCTTCCCCTACCCTTGACGAAAACAATTTTCTTCAAAAGCAAAAATTTAGCAGTTTAACGAGGCGAAGCAAAAATGACATTGGAGTTTTTTGTACCGATGGTGCCGCCGACGGTGACGCATCAGGAGAAGCGTGTGAACTGGTCGGCACGAAAGTTCTACGAGGACGATAAACTGAAAGCCGCCAGACAGAAGCTCGCCGCTTACATCGGCAGGCACAGACCCGAAAGCCCGATCACGGGCGGCGTACGGCTGACGACGAAGTGGTGCTTCCCAAACGGCAGACATGCGGACGGAGAGTACCGCACATCGAAGCCCGACACGGACAACCTGCAAAAGCTGCTCAAGGACGTTATGACGCAGCAGGGATTCTGGAAAGACGACGCGCTGGTGGCGTCCGAGATCACCGAAAAGTTTTGGGCGAAGATTCCGGGCATCTACATCCGCATTGAGGAGCTGTGATGGAGCTGCGGGAAGTTAAGCGGCACATGAACCGCACGGTGCAGTACAGCGGCAGCGCTTACGAGCTGACGGCGATCATCTTCCGCAGAGACCGTAAGACCGGCAGTGACTTTTACCAGGCTGAATTGACCGACAAGAAAAACGACGGCTCCGTGCTGATCTGCGGGCTGGAGCAAATTGAAAGCGAGGGAAAGTCATGAACCTGACCTGCTGCCCGAGGGAGTGCCCGGGAAGATATGCCGATGAGCGCGGGACATGCCACAGCACTTGCAAGCGGTACCGCGATTACTGCCGCCAGAGAGAAGACGAGCTTCAGCGCAAAGCCAAAGCGATGGATGCTTTGTACTTCTATCACGAAGTGCGGCAGGCTGTGAAAAGAAAACATGAAAGGAAGATCAGATATGACAACAGATGAACTCATCAAGGCGCTTGAGCGCATGAAATCGGAGACCGGCTCGCTGGCAGACTCCTTGTGCTGCTTCGGTTGCGGGCATGAGTATAACTGCGGCGTGCATGGGTGCGCGGTTATTCGGGAGGCGATAAAAACGGCGAAGCTGTATCAAGCCGCGTACAAAGTGCTCGAGCGGCAGCGGGACTGTAACACATGCCTTTACAACAATCCGTGCGGGATGGACGATTTGCGCTGCATGGTCTGCACGAAAGGGCAAAAATGGAGATGGGACAGAGGAGGCGTGAATAGTGACTAAAATGACGCACCTATCTCTTTTCTCCGGCATAGGGGGGCTTGACATTGCTGCGGAATGGGCGGGGTTTGAAACAGTTGGGCAATGCGAATGGGCAGATTATCCCACTAAAGTGCTTGAAAAGCACTGGCCGGATGTACCGCGCTGGCGAGATATACATACACTAACAAAAGAGGATTTTTATGTGCGAACAGGACTACGAACAGTTGACGTTATTTCCGGGGGATTTCCGTGCCAGCCTTTTTCTACAGCCGGGAAGCGACGAGGCAAGGCGGATGACCGTTACCTCTGGCCGGAAATGCTGCGAGTTGTTAGAGAGCTGCGACCCGATTGGGTCGTTGGCGAAAATGTTGCTGGCCTCGTCAGCCTGGCACTCGACCAGGTGCTTTCTGATTTGGAAAGCGTCGGCTACACCTGCCAAGCATTTATTATTCCGGCTTGTGCCGTCGACGCCCCGCACCGACGTGATAGGTGTGCAATCGTGGCCTACGCCAACAGCAGCAGACGCTTACACATGGGCGTTTGCGAGCAAACAGAAAAAAGCGGGCAGTCGACACAGCTTGAATCTTGCAAGTGCAGTCCGTTTGTATCCAACACCGCTTGCAAGCGACTGGAAAAACAGACAGGGTCGAAAAAGCAACATACAAAATGTGATTGGTGGGAAGCTGAACCCAATGTGGATAGAGTGGCTGATGGGATTCCCAGCAGGGTGGACAGACTTAAATGCTTAGGCAATGCGGTGGTACCACAACAATTTTATCCGATTTTTGATGAAATAGCTAAAATACAAGGAGGAGCGTGTAATGGGTAAAATCATCTTGGTCGTGCTCGTAATCGTGGCGACGCTCACGGAGTGCATCGTGATGCGCAAGTCGCGGGAGTACGACGCAGCGGACAATATTGCCGGGCTTGAGCGATGTGTAAAAGCCATGGTGGTGCTTGGCTTAGTGGGCATCGCCGCGGCGGTGGCGTTTGTGGAGATGTGATTTTTGAGGAGATGCGATGACAAAAGAACTTTTGGAGCAATACCCCGACATCTGCGCGGAAATCGAAGATCTGAAGGCGAAGGACAACGCGGCGGTCAGCGACGTGGTGCAGGCAAGCGCGGACGAGTTCCCGTTCAATCTGCACAGCGTTACCGTGCAGGGCTTGCCGAACCCGAAACACGCAGAACGCATTCGGGAACTTGAAGTGCAAAAGACGGAGGTCGAAGCGTTTGTGGACAGGCTTGCCTACCGCCCTCAGAAGCTCGCCCGATGTGTCATGAAGCACGGGACGAGGTGGAACGTGGTCAGACGAGCGCTGAATGATTCAAAATCCGCAGATGCACTGCGAATGGAATTCAGCAGAATTTTTTCAAAAAAATTTTGAGTTTGTTCGTTTTGTTCGCTTTGTTCGTCTATAATGATAATTGAGGAAGTCTACAGAGCACCTGCGCATTTGCGTGGGTGCTTTTCTTATGCCCGAAACCGAAAGGAGGGGTGCACGTGAAAAGAGAATACCGGGTGTGCCCGAGGGGCTGCAAATGCGTTTGGGCGGAATGCTTAGACGGCACATGTTTCTGTATGCTCTCTGTGTGCCCCTATACGGCGATTTCAGAAGTTTCACCTGTTAAGAGTGAAAGCGCAGCAGAGGACCGCATAGACGGCTTGGGGAGCGGGTGATGCGATGAGCAGACCTGTGGGCAGACCGCCAAAATACAAGAGCGTGGAGGAGATCGAGCAGAAGATTAAGGCGTACTTCAAATCATGTGAGGGCGAACCGCTGAAAGATAGGGACGGCACGGTGCTGACGGATAAATACGGCGCGCCGATCATCGTCGGCAAAAGACCGCCGACCGTAACGGGCTTGGCGCTTGCGCTGGGCTTTGCCAGTCGTCAGGCATTGCTGAATTATCAAGGCCGAAAGCAATTTAATGACACGATAACGCGGGCGAAAACTTACGTGGAGCAGTACGCCGAAGAACGGCTCTTTGACCGGGAGGGCGTGCAGGGCGCGAAGTTCTCGCTCGTCAACAACTTTAAAGGGTGGAGCGAGAAGCCGGAGAGTGAAAGCGACGCCGAACTGCTCCAAAAGGCGGTGGAATTGCTGGGAGGTGTGGACAGTGTCATTTAGTCCGAAGCAGCAGGAGTTTTTGCAGAACTGTAATCACCGTTGGAACATCAAGACCGGCGCGACGCGTTCCGGCAAGACGTTTTTGGATTACACCGTGATCCCGAAGCGGATTTTAAAATGCCGCGGCGAGGGGCTCATTGTGCTGCTCGGCAACACCAAAGGCACGCTTGAGCGCAATATTCTGGAGCCGATGCGTGCGATCTGGTCGCCTGCGCTCGTCGGGCAGATCGGCAGCAACAACACCGTGCAGATCTTCGGCAAGAAATGCCATGCGCTCGGCGCGGATAAAATTTCGCAGGTGTCAAAATTACAGGGCGCGGCGTTTGAATACTGCTACGGTGACGAGATTACAACCTGGCACGAGGACGTTTTCCAGATGCTCAAGTCGCGCTTATCGTGCCCGAACAGCCGTTTTGACGGGACATGCAACCCCGGAAACCCGCAGCACTGGTTCAAGAAATTCTTGGATTCCGATGCAGACATTTACCGGCAGGCGTACACGATCGACGACAACCCGTTTTTGGCGCCGGAGTTCGTCGAGAACCTCAAGCGCGAATATGCCGGCACGGTGTATTATAACCGCTTTATCCTGGGCGAGTGGGCAGCCGCCGAGGGCGTGATTTATCAGGACTTCGCAAACAGCGTGGCAAGCCGTGACGAGCGGTTCGTATGGAAAGGCAAGGAGCTGCCGTTGATGGCGGTGAATATCGGCGTGGACTTCGGCGGCAATGGGTCAAAGCACGCGTTTGTTGCGACCGGCATTTTATCGGGCTATTCCGGCGTTGTGCTTTTGGCATCGCGCCGCGTGGAGCCGAGCACGCCGCAGGCACTTGAAAAGGCGTTCGTCGATTTCTGCGCGGCGGTGCATCTTGCGTACAGACGCATCGACCATATCTACTGCGACAGCGCCGAGCAAGTGCTCATTCGCGGTATGCAGATTGCTTTGCAGCGGTCGGAGCTTTCGTTTGCCGCTTCCAGAGTGTCGAATGCCGCAAAGACAGAAATCAACGATCGTATTCGCCTTGTGTCCGTTTTGATGGGCGCAGGGCGCTTCTGGTATTTGCCGGAGGCAGGTTCGGCGAGAGACGCTCTGGCGGCAGCGCTGTGGAGCACAAAGGACCCGACGAAAGACGAGCGGCTTGATGACGGCAGCACGGACATCGATACGCTGGATGCGCTTGAATACAGCATCGAGCGAGACTATAAGCGTTTTTTGAAAGCGAGGGGACACACATGAACATCGGAGCAGTGATCGGATACCTGAACAAAACATACGGGTACGATCTCAACAGCAGTTATTATACATACATTGCCGAGTGGCGCGACTGGTGGACAGGCTTTCACAGGCCGTTTCATCATTTTGTGGAGATGCGGCAGAATAAGCCGATCCACCGCGAGCTTTTCACGCTGCACATGGGCAAGAAGGTGTGCGAGGACTGGGCAAGCTTGCTGATGAACGACAAGACGCGCATAGACGCCGGTGAACAGAACCAGGTGTTTTTGCTCGGCAATGGTACGGAACGCGGGCTTTTTGATGAACTTGCATTTTGGCTGCGGGAAAATGAACTTATTGAACGCGCTTTTGCGACCGGCACGGGCGCGGCGGTGCTGCGCTTTGAAAACATGCTGGTGCAGGGCGGCGCAGTACAGCCGGACGGGAACTGCCGCATTTGTGTGGATTATCTGACGGCGGAAAACATCGTGCCGCTGACGGTCACGCCACATAGCGTACAGGATGTGGCTTTCGCGACCGATACGGTCTACAACGGCAAAACGTACACGTATGTTTCTACGCACCGATTGATCGGCGGCGAATATGTAATCCGCAACGCGTACTTTTCGGAGGAAGCGGACGAGCTGAAGCCGGCAGAGCTGCCGGAAGGCATTGCACAGGAATACCATACCGGCAGCCGTACGCCGTTGTTTTCGCTCATCTCGCCGAATATCGTGAAGAATTTTTACGGAGGCGCGGGGCTCGGTGTATCGGTGCTCGCGAACGCGCTGGATCAGCTCAAGGGCGTTGACCTGGCCTATAACAATTTTTGCCGGGATTTTAAGCTCGGCGGCAAAAAGGTGTTTTACGATCAGTCGCTCGTGCAGATGGACGAGAACGGGCACCCGGTCACGCCGGACGACATCATGCAGTCGTTGTTCTTTCAACTCGGCGACGGCTGCGACCTCGGGGATAATCACCCGATTACGGAATACAACCCGTCTTTGCGCGTGGAAGAAAACATCGCGGGCATACAGGCGGCGCTCGATTATCTTTCGCTTCGCGTCGGCTTCGGTACGAAGCACTATCAGTTCAACAGCTCATCTATTGTGACGGCGACGCAGTACAACGGTGACAAGCAGGACCTTGTGCAGAACGCCGCAAAGCACAGTATCGCCGTAGGGCAGCACGTGCAGGCGCTTGTGCGGGCGCTCTTGTGGGCGGGCAAATATGTGCTGGGAGCAGACGTAGACCCGGAAACGCCGGTGACAGTCGATTTTGACGACAGCTACATTGTGGATAAAGAGACGCAAAAGGAGCAGTTCCGGCAGTTTGTAATCGCCGGCAAAGTGCCGCTGTGGTATTACCTCACGCGTTTTGAGGACATGGAGGAGGGCGAAGCGAAGGCGATTGCGAACGAGAGCGCACGTGCGCTCGGTGATCCGTATGCTGACGCCTGATTATCTCGAACACTGCGCTGATGCGGTGATTCTGCTGTATCAGCGGCTCGACGAAGCCATAGCGCGGGACATTGCCCGCAGGCTCATGAAAATGGGCGAAGTCACGGACACGGCACGCTGGCAGGCGGAGCAGTTACAGCACGCAGGGCGTCTTTATGACGAGGTGATTGCCGAAGTCGCGCGGTACAGCGGTATGACACAAGAAGCCGTGCGCAAGGCGTTTGAGGATGCCGGTGTGAAAAGCATGGACGCGGAGATCGAGCAGTATTTGCAGGCGGGCATAAACGTGCCGCCGATACGTCAGAACGAGCGTGCCTGGAACATCTTGCAGGCCGCGCTCAAGAAGACAAGCGGCGAGCTTTTGAACCTTACGATGACAACGGCGCTTGAAACGCAGCGGCGGTTCATTTCTGCATGTACGCTCGCCGAAATGCAGGTTGCGGGCGGCTTTTTGAGTTACCAAGAGGCTGTGCGGCGGGCAATACGCGATGCAGCGGGGGAAGGCACTTCCGTACTTTATCCCTCCGGGCATGTCGATAAGCTCGACGTTGCCGTACGGCGTGCCGTCGTGACCGGCGTCAATCAGACGTGCGGGAAGATTACCGAATCACTTGCCGATGAATTTGAATGTGACCTCATGGAGATCACTGCGCACGCAGGCGCAAGACCTTCGCATGCCGTTTGGCAGGGACAGATTGTCTCCCGTTCCGGGCGGCGCGGGTATTTGTCGCTTTCGGACATCGGCTACGGCACGGGCGCGGGCTTTCAAGGGTGGAACTGCCGTCATAGCTGGAATCCGTTTTTTGAGGGCATCTCGAAGCGCTCCTACACAAAAGAAGACATCGAAGCGCTGAACGCCAAAGACGTGCCGTATAACGGCGGCATGTACACGGAATACGAGATCAGCCAGATGCAGCGGCGCATGGAACGCGAGATCCGCGCCACACGCCGCGAGCTTGCGGGACTGGACGAAGCGGCAAAGTTTTCAACGGGAAAGCAGAAAGCCAACCTGCAAAGCGATTTCGCGCAGAGCTCCGTGAAGCTCAAGCGGCAGGAAGCGAAGCTGCGGAACTTCACCCGGCAGACCGACCGCCGTGTAGATACCTCCCGCGTGCAGGTGATGGGCTTCGGGCGCAGCGTAAGCCAGAAGGCGGTGCAGCAAAACCGGCAGTATCAACGGCTATTCGAGAAGCTTGAAAGCTGCGGTTTCCGTATGTCAGGGTTTGATACCACGACGATAGACCCAAGAATTCTCTCCGAAATGGCAAAAGCATATTCCAAAATGGCGAAAAAATACCCGGAAGCGTGCAAAGGCTTAACGCTTCGGTATGGATTCAGTAAAGATGACCGAGTTTTTGGTTGGTACGAGTCACGAGGAAATGAAATTGTTTTCAACCGTGCAATTTACGGCGATAAGGATAGGCTGGCGAATGCGTATGCGGAAGCCGTTGATACAAACCAATTTCCGAAAGGCACAGACTGGCGGGCTCTATTTTATCATGAATTTGGACATCGTTATTCAGATTTTAACCATGTGAATAATATGGACGTTGTGAAAGCCATGGAGCAGAAATTCGGGTACGGGTATCACACTAAAAAGAAAGCTGAAGAATTATTGACGCAAAAGTTATCTTCCTATTCGACCACGATTACAAAGCCGCAGTATGAAGAAGCTATTGCAGAGTGTTTCGGCGAATGGTATAATAGCTGTAAACCGAGAGACTTTTGCAAGGAATACCTAAAGGAGGTTGGGGCGATATGATTTGTGAACCCAGAATGTTCATCTGGAAAAGCAACCCGGAATGGTACGACTACGACGAAAATGATGAGCCTTACCTGACAGACAAAGCACCGGAGGAAGCAAAAGAGTCTTTTGAAATCTGGAAAGAGATTGAAAAAATCAGAGCAGAACACCCGGAGAGAATGTATTAAAAATTAACCACCGTTGATAAAGCAGCTTAGCGCTTAGGCGCCGGGCTGCTTTTGCTTTGCAAAAATATTTTTTGAAAACCTATCAACATCAGATAGGGACTTCTTGATGGAGGTTTTATTTATGATCGCACATGAATTCTTAGAGCTGGACGACATCATTGAAGAACTGCGGATGGTGACCGATACGCTTTGCGCATTAGAGGTCGCAACCACGGAAAGCAGCTCTATCATCCCCGGAGAGGCGTGGACTTTGCCGTGCCTTATGTTGAAAAATCGTATAAAGGACTTGACGGAGAAGTACAACACGGTCTTCATGAAGGTCAAGAAGCAGGAAGAAGGTGTGGCAGTATGAACGAGATTGGGAAAACGAAGCAGCGACAAACGCTCATCACGCCGAAAGGACGCGAGACCTGCCGCCTGTTGATGATCGGATAAATTAAACATTGTTGAATCAGCACGCTGCCGATATTTTTCGGCGGTGTGCTTTTTTCATACCCAAAATTACCGCCTGCCCGGCGGAAAAGAAGCGGGGCGGCCGCAGAACGGGGACTGGCCCGAGAAAAAGGACGCGGCAGAAGAAAGGAAAAACTATGGCACTTGAATGGCTGAAAGGTATTCTCGGCGACAAATACACCGAGGACATCGACAAGCAGGTCTCCGCAGAGATCGGCAAAGCATTTGTTTCTAAGGCGGATTTCAACACCAAAAACACAGAGCTGAAGAACGCGAAGGACGCTTTATCCGATGCGAACAAGACGATCGAAGGCTTTAAGTCTATGGACGTTGACGCGATCAAAAAGTCCGCCGATGAATGGAAGCAGAAAGCCGAAAAAGCAGAGAAAGAAGCTGCGGAGCAGATTGCACAGCTCAGATTTGACGCGCGTCTCGATAACGCGATCCTCTCCCGGCACGGCAGGAGCACGAAGGGCATCAAGGCGATGCTGGACGTGGAAGCCCTCCGAAAAAGCCAGAATCAGGACAGCGACATCGCCGCGGCGCTGGAGACCCTGAAGAAAGAAAGCGGTTATATGTTTGAGACTTCCGATGCAGGCAGTCCGAACACAGACAACGGTACACAGGGCGGCATCCGTCTGAACAGCGGCGCACAGCACGCCGGCGGCGGAACGCCCGACTACAATGCCATGAGCGACGCGGAATATTATGCCACTGTGCTCAAAGAAAACAAATAATAGGAGGTCAATATGGCAAATCAGTTTTTAACCATCAAAGAGGTCGCACGCCAGGCACTTCCGCGCCTGATCGAAAACCTCGTATTTCCGAACCTTGTATACAAGGACTATTCCGACACATTCCAGAAACGCGGCGACGAGATTCAGATTCGCAAGCCCGCAAAGCTGGAAGCAAAGGAGTTCGACGTAACGAAGGGCGTTGAGATGCAGGACATCGACGACAGCCAGACCGTAACGGTCAAGCTCGACAAGATTGCGACGGTGGACGTGGAAATCTCCGCACTGGAGGGTGCACTGAATATCGATAACCTCAACCGCCAGTTCATCGAGCCGGCAGCGGTCGCACTTGCGCAGAAAATCAACAGCGACGGCCTTGCGCTTTACAAGGACATTCCGTATGTCTGCGGCACTCCGGGCACCACGCCGAGCAAGCTTGAAGACATCACCGCCGTGCGCAAGGTACTCAATGCCAACAAGGTACCGACGAGCGGCAGACGTGCCGTGTGGGACGTGGAAGCGGATGCAGCGTTCACAACGATCCCGGCGATTGTCAATGCGGAAAAGTCCGGCAGCACAGCAGCGCTGCGTGAGGGCTCCATCGGCAGACTGTTCGGTCTCGACAACTACATGTCGCAGGCGGTCAAGCATCACACTGCCGGTACGCTTTCCGCCGCCGTCAAGCCGAAGGAAGCCACAAAGACGGGTGCAACACAGCTCACCCTCGCGGCGACTGCCGTGACCGGCGCGCTCAAGAAGGGCGATATTCTGACGATCCTCGGCGACACGTATGTGGTCACGGCGGATGCTGCGGCAGCCTCGAACGAGATCACAGTGCCGATCTATCCGGCACTCAAGAAGAACGTTACGACCGCGACGAACGTGACGGTCGCAGGCGACCACACCGCAAATCTGGCATTCGTTGCCCCGGCATTCGCGTTTGTCACCCGTCCGCTCGTTACGCCCGCCGGTGTGGACTGCTACACCACGAGCTACAACGGCATTTCCCTGCGCGTTACAAAGGGCTATGACATGAAGTATAAGCGCGAGATGCTTTCCATGGACGTGCTGTACGCGTATAAGACGATCTACCCGGAGCTCGCCGTGCGTGCGATGGGTTGACATGTGGACGGTCGATTTTGAGTTCTACCGCAGCACATACGGCGGTGCGATGGAAGCGGAGAGCTTCCCGCAGGCGATGCGTGCGGCATGCGCATATATCGACACGCTGACGTTCGGCAGGCTGCGCGGTGCGGAAGAAATCCCCGATGACGTGCAGCTTGCGGCTTGTGCTGTGGCGGACGTATACGCCGCGGAACAAAGCGCGCGCCGGGAGCAGATGCAGCGGGCGGGCGTGAGGTCGTTCACGACGGACGGGTACAGCGAAACGCTCGGCGACGCCGCACAGCTCGCGAAAGACTTTGCGCAGCACCGTATGGACGTGGCTGAAATTTACCTGCCGCGTACGCACCCGCTGCGCTACGCCGGTATTTGGTAGGAGGGCAGCATGCAGCTTTGTAAGGAACAACTCACGTATTTCGTGCTCGATGAGCGCGACCGCGTTGAAAAAGCCATTCCGCTTTTCGGCTCCTGGTACAGCAAAAGCACTTCGGAGCTGACGGATAAGGGCATGACGTTCGCGCAGGTCACGGAGTGCCGCATCCCTGTGGAATACGCGCCGCAGGGCTTTGCACCGAAAGAAAACGACATGCTGCTGCGCGGCACGTTTGACGGCGACCCGCCGGCGGCTGCACTGCTCAAGCACCGATACCACGCGGTGACGGTGAAAGCGGTGCGGGATAACCGCCGAACCGTGATGGCGCCGCACTGGCATATCTTTGCGGTTTGAAAGGCGGTGTATATGGCAGTCAGCATTGAACTGAAGCTTGACCCGCTTGTGAAAATGGAAGCGAAACGCCATTTGAACGACACGGGCAGAAAGAAGGTCGCAAGCGAAGTGAAACGCCTTTGTGACCCGTATGTGCCGTTTGACACCGGCATGCTGAAAAACACCGCACAGGTGCTCACGGACGGCGTATTGTACGTGCAGCCATACGCGGCGGTGCAGTATTACACCAACGCCGGCAGCGGCAGGCAGGGGCTTACAAAGCAGAATGCGCACAACTACAAATGCCTGCGCGGCGCCTACTGGGACAAGCGCATGATGGCGGATAAGGGCGACGAGCTCAATAAGAGCATCGCTTCGTTCTGCGGCGGAAAGGCGGGAAAATGAGCATATCGGTTTTGGCGGGCATCCGGGAGTATCTTTCCGGGTGTCCTCTTTTTGATAACGGCTTGATACGCGTGAATTACCTCGAGGGCGAACCGATCGCGTATACGGTCGATGAAGTCCCCGCAAAGCCCGTTGTGCGGCAGTACACGGACGGCAGCAGCCTGCGGCAGACAGAATTCGTCATCGCATCAAGCGAGTATTACAGCCGGGATGAAATCGAAAACCTCAAGGTGAGCGGCTTTTATGAGCAGCTTGCCGACTGGCTGGAGATGCAGAGCGAAAGCGGCGTTTTGCCCGAGCTGCCGCGCGGGTGTACGGCACAGAAAATAGAAGTTTTGACAAACGGTTACTGTATCAGCGCGGACATACAGCAGAAGGTCCAGCGGTACCAGATACAGTGCCGTTTGCTCTATTTAAGAGAATTTTGAAAGGAATGATTTGAATTATGGCAGATACCAGAACTTTGGTACCCAGAAGCAAAAAGGTGCTCTTTTACGGCGTTCCGGCAGCGTCCGGCGATACAACTACTTACCACCGTATGAAGGGCTTTACGGACGTTTCTACATCCAAAAATGCGAAGGAGTATACCCGTCAGTATGTAGACGAGCTTTTTGAGCAGACGGACGTCACCGGCTATTCGCCGTCCACATCTTACGGTTTCGACCAGTACGCGGGCGACCCGGTGCATGCGGACATTGTGAAGATCACAGACGATGAGCTGATCGGCAGCAACGCTGTGCGCTCTCTGATCCTCGTAGACCTCTCCGCAACGGGTGCCACGGCAACGACCGCACCCGCCATGAAGCGCGATTATGCCGTCATCCCGGATTCCGAAGGCGGCAGCATGGACGCATATACCTACACGGGCAATTTCCGCTCGAAGGGTGAGAAAGTCACCGGCACGGCTACCACGGACGACGACTGGCAGACCATTACGTTTGCATAAGGAGGCGCAGCATGTACAAGTTCAAAATCGAAAATACCGAGCTCGAATACAACTTCGCGGACGCCGATGCTGTGGAATGCTTTGAAAAAGCGATGCTCATGCTCGGTGAGCAGATGCAGAACGTGCCGAAGGAAAAGAGCGGCAGCGAGCAGATCCGCTACGTGTGCAAATCTGTTTTTGCGGTGCTGGATATGATTTTCGGCGACGGCACGGCGAAGAAGATCTTCGGCGCGACCTGCGATATGATGCGCTGCATGAATGCGGTGGATGCGCTCGTGACCGCGAGATATGAGGCGGACGCACAGCTCAGCGAGCAGATGCGCGCTCTGAACGGCAAAAACTATATCAAATGACCTCGTGGCAGACATTGCCCGAAAGCATCACGGTGGACGGCACGGAGATCCCGATCAACGCGGATTTCCGTGCCTCTGCTGCTTTTGAGGAGCTGATGCAGGACCCAACGCGCACCGACGAACAGCGTGTTGCGGAGATGCTGGAGCTGTATTTTACCTCGCAGACTATGCCGATGCTGCAAACGCTGGTACTGGAAGGCAAAGCACAGGCACTTTTTGAAGCAATCTTGTGGTTTTACCGCTGCGGCAAAGCGCCGAAAGAAGATCACGTAGCGAGCAAAAACGAGCCGCGCCCGTATTCCTTTGCCGCCGATGAACAGCGCATTTACGCGTCGTTTCGGGAGCAGTACGCGCTTGATCTGTACGACGTGCCGTTTCTGCACTGGTGGAAGTTTTCCTCCATGTTCGCAGCGCTCGGGGAACACACCGAAATGGCGCGCGTGATGCACATTCGCACGGCGAAGTTTGAAAACGGCATGAGCGCCAAAGACCGTGCGGCACTGCGCAGGGCCAAGCGTGCGTATGCGCTGCCGGATCTGCGCACCGACGCACAGTGCGACGACGATTTTGCCGCCGCGTTTGCTTCGGCGTTTTAGGAGGTGACGATTTGGCATCTGACGGTTCCATTAAAATTTTGACCGACCTTGACACCTCTGGCTTTGAAAAGGGTATCAATAAACTTTCGGGCTTAGCGCCTAAGGGTTTAGGCACGATTTTGAAATCAGTTGCAGCAGTCTCCGGTGCGTTGAGCGCTGCGAGCGGGTTCGCCGTAAAGGTCGGTTCGGACTTTGAAGCCGGTATGAGCGAGGTCGCCGCCATATCCGGCGCTACGGGCAAAGATTTGGAAGCCCTCACCGCGAAAGCGAAAGAAATGGGCGCGACCACAAAATTCAGCGCGACGGAGTCCGCCGAAGCGCTGAAATACATGGCAATGGCGGGCTGGGACACCGACAAAATGCTTTCCGGCTTGCCGGGTGTCATGAACCTTGCGGCGGCATCGGGTGAAAACCTCGGCACGGTATCGGACATCGTGACGGATGCCATGACGGCGTTCGGGCTTTCCGCAGACAAGGCCGGGCACTTTGCGGACGTGCTGGCGCAGGCTTCAAGCAAATCGAATACCAACGTCGGTATGATGGGCGAAACGTTTAAATATGTTGCGCCGGTTGCCGGTGCGCTCGGGTACAGTGTGGAAGACGCTGCCGTCGCGATCGGCCTGATGGCGAACAGCGGCATCAAGAGCAGCCAGGCGGGCACAGCTCTGCGGCAGACGCTCACGCGCCTTGCAAAGCCGACCGACGAAGTGGAAGCCGCGATGGAAGACCTCGGCATATCGCTGACGGATAGTGAGGGCAACATGAAGTCCCTCGGCGAAGTCATGCTCGATATGCGCAAAGGCTTCAAAAATCTCACGAAAGACCAGCAGGCGCAGTATGCGGCTTCTATCGCCGGGCAGGAAGGCATGTCCGGCCTGCTTGCGATCGTCAATGCAAGCGATGAGGATTTTAACACACTGACCGAAGCCATCCAGAATTCCGACGGTGCGGCGCAATCTATGGCAGACACCATGCAGGACAACCTCAAGGGCGCCGTGACCATCGCGAAATCCGCGCTGGAGGGGCTGGGCATTACGGTGTATGAAGAAATCAGTACGCCGATGAAAAATGCTGTGGAGACCGCTACGGAGTACACAGGGCAGTTACAGCGAGCTTTTGAAGCTAAAGGAATTGAAGGTGCTGTATCGACACTGGGTACAGTGCTCGCAAGTGCGGCGACAAAGGTAGCGCAGGCAGCGCCGAAAATGGTGGATGCCGGTGCAAACATGATCGTATCGTTTGTGCAGGGAATATCCAAAAACGCCCGTAAACTCTCTACGGCTGCCGTGAACGTAGGTAAATCTCTCGTCAGTGCATTGCTGAAATTTGTACCGGAAGCCGGAAAGGCAGGCTTGAAACTCATCACGGCGTTTGCAAAACAACTCGTGGGATACAAGCTCGGCAAAGAAATCGATTCACTCGGCGGCACGATCATAAAAAGCTTTTCGGACATTTCGCGGTCTGTGAGCAATGCTATCGGTAAGATCACACCACTCATCGAAAAAATGGCATCTGCTGCCATTAAAGCAGCGGAAGGCGGCATAGAAGTGCTGGCAAATACGATTGAATTCCTTTGCAACCATATTGACGTTGTTTTACCGTTAGTTTCTGCGGCTGCAACCGCCTTTGCAGCACTCTCCATTGCAAAGAACGCCGCAACATGGATACAAGGCGCTACGACAGCATTTCAAGGGCTAACAGCGGCGATGTCGCTTAATCCATTTACGCTTGCGGTCGCCGGCGCTGCCGCTTTAGTGGCTATCCTTGTGACAGTAGTCGCTATGCAGGAGGATACTGTTACCTCTGCGGAGCGTTTGGCCGAATCGCAGGAAAACCTTGCGGAAAGCTGTCAAGGCGTATTTGATCAGTACGGTGCTTGGTCGGATGCAGTAAAAGCCGCAGACGGCTCGCTGGACGCCTTAACGTCCACAATGGGCATTGCAAAGGACAAGCAGCAGGAGCTCGCTGCCGAAATGGATGCTGTGCAAGCGCAGATCACAGCGATTATGAAAACGGCATCGGACGAACGCCGAGGTTATACGGAGGCTGAAATCCAAACGCTGCAGGATCTGTTTGCACAGATGAGGTCACTATCCGAGCAGGAGCTCGCGATACAGCAGTCTTATCAAGATGCCGTGCTGACGCAGGCGAGCAATTTGCTCGACGCAGAGAACATGACCGCCGAATCATACACGGAATACGCTGCACGTATTGCAGCACAAGCCGAGACGACACGCGACGCAGTTATTAACAGTGCAAGCGACAAATATACACAAGCCATCGCCTACGCCGAACAAGAACGCGAAGCGGTTTTAAATTCCGAAGCAGGTAAAAACGAGGAACAAAAAGCGCTGGCCGAGCAAGCGTATCAGGATGCAATAAACACGGCTGCAAAGGAATATCAAGCGGCTGTGGACGCAGCAAACGCTAAATGCAACGACACCAGTGAGATCATCGCGCAGGGATATGCCAAAAACGCAGATCTCGCACATGCGTGGTCAGAAGAACAGGCAATGATTGCCGCGGAAGAAACAGCCAACGCAAACGCCTATAAGCAGGAGCTTGTCAATGCTTATCAAAGCTATGTCGATGAGATGAAGCAAAAAGGTGCAGACGAATATACTGCACGCGATAATTTGCAGAAGGAACTCAATGACATTAACGAAAGATACACCGCAAAAGAAGCGAGTACCAATAACCGCCGAGCGGCAAATCTGGATGAAGCCACGCAAAAGCAAATCGCTACATTGCTTGAGATGGTGGCAGAATCGGGCAGCGCTTACGATGATTTGGATTCGACGACGCAGCAAATGGTCGATGGCTTCATGGAAAACATTGATCGCCTTTCGCCGGAAACCAAAGACAGTTTGAACGATACGCTCAAAGGTATGGGCATGACGATTGACAGCAACGGTAAGCTTTTGTACACCAGCGGCGAAAAGTCAGGACAAGAGGTTATTAAAGGTTGGAAAAGTAAAATTCCGTCCATGCAGTCGGCTGCCGACGAAGCAATCAAAGAGATCGATTCTCGTATGAAATCCGGGAAAGTATCGGCACCGAGTATGGGCAATATCGGTAACGCTTACAATGCGGCAGCAAATGCTCGAGCCCAAATCCAGTCGTATCTCAACAATAATCCTGTTTATGCCACTGTCCGCACCTCTCATGCGGCGGGCGGGTACTGGGCGCGGGGCGGCGTTACGAAGTATGCGCGCGGCGGTATGACGCCGGAGATCCACAAGCACGCAGCGGGCGTATTCACAAAGCGCACACGGCTGTGGGACCCGGTGACGGGCATCAACGAATACGGCGAAGCCGGACACGAAGCGCTGCTGCCGCTCAAAACCTCGGTGTATGACGAGATTGCGAAAGGTATCGTGCGGCAGCTCAGCCCGGCGAAGCTTTCCGGCATTGTGGACATGCTGCGCAGCGCCGTACGTGAACGCAATGAGACCGTTACCGTGCAGGTGCAGGAGCGGCGCGACCTTCGCGCGGCGGAGAAAGCGACACTGCACGAGGAAGACAGCGGCGTTGAAGAGCTGCGCGAGGAAGTAGCCGTGCTCGGCAGCCGCATGGAGCAGGTTTTGACGTTGTTGAAAGAATTGCTCGGTACGTCGAAAAGCGGAGCAAATGCACTGCTGCAAGCGCTGCTCGGCATGCGCATCAACCTTGACGGCGAAGCGGTCGGCAGGCTGATTGCGCCGGAGATCAACGAACGGCTGAACGACTTATACGAACTGGAAGAAAGGGGGCGCTTTTAAATGTGGGGACTGACGATCAACGATAAGCACACGTTCGACGATTTCGGGCTTTGCTGTCTGAGCTGCACACTGGATCCGCCGGAGCCGCGGCTTTACACCATCGATATTCCCGGTGCTGACGGTGTGCTGGATGCGACCGCCGCACGCGGGCGTGTGACCTACAAAAACCGCACGCTGACAGCGGAATTTGACTGCGTATATGAAAGCCGCACATCATACGATGCAGCTTGCGCGGCACTGAACACGGCGCACCATGGAAGGCTTGTGGAGCTCCTCACGGACAGCGACCCCCAGCATGTGCTCACGGGACGGGCTGCGTGGGAGCATACTGTAGACGGCCTTGCCGCCACGCACACGCTGACGGTCGATTGCCAGCCGTACCGCATGGCGCTGTTTCCAACAGAAAAAACGTATGTCTTGACCGGCGAGGAGCTGCCCATAGCGCTTTTGAACGCACAGAAAGCCGTGATTCCGGAATTTGTGACGGACGCAGCCGGCATGACCGTGAAAACAGCGTCCGGCACGCAGTATACCATCATGAAGACCGGAGGCTATACCATCCCGGAAATCTACCTCAGCGAGGGCGTGAACACCTTTACGCTGAACGGCACGGGCACGATGACGATTCGTTACCGCGAGGGGGTGCTGTGATATGTACCGCATCACCTGTGACGGTATAACGCTGTATGAGCCCGATAACCCCGTTCTGCAGCTCATCTCCGGCACGCTCAAGACCGGGCAGAACATTGCCGGCACGCTGACGTTTGTACTGGCGCCGACGCACCCGTATTTGTCCCGCATCAAGGCGCGCAGCAGCGTTATTTCGGTGTACAGGGACGGGGCGTTATATTTCCGCGGTTCACCGCTCAACGTGACGGAGAGCGACACGGGACTTGTGACGGTCACAGCAGAGGGGGCGCTGGCATGGCTCGGAGACTCCGTGCAGCCGTTTGCCGAATACCACAACATGACGGTGCGCACATATCTTGAAACGTTGGTTCAGAACCATAATGTGGCTGTGCAAGACGACGCGTACAAACAGTTTACGGTCGGCGAAGTGACCGTGACGGACAGCAACGACAGTTTGTATCGGCACTCGAATTTTGAACACACCAAAGATGCGATCACCGAGAAGCTGACAAAGCGTCTCGGCGGCATTTTGCGGGTGCGCTGGAAGAACGGCGTGCAGTATCTCGACTACCTTGCCGAATACAAGCACGTGAACGGGCAGGGCATCAAGTTCGGGCAGAACCTTTTGACGTATGCCCGCAGTGTGCCGACCGCGAACCTCGCAACGGCGATCATCCCGCTTGGCTGCAAGCTGACGGACGCAGACGGCAACGAGACGGACGAGCGTCTGCAAATCGACAACGGCGGCAAAAATTACGTGTGGGACGAAAAAGCCGTGCAGGAATTCGGCTGGATCTTCGACACGATCATCTGCGACGATGTGACACTGAAAGAAAATCTCGGCAAGCGCGGCTATTCGGAGCTTGAAGCCCGCAAGGTGCTGCCGACGACCATCAAGCTGACCGCCGTCGATTTCGGTGCGCTCGGCGGCAATTATGAGCGCATCACCGTCGGCGACCTGCTGCCCATCGTGAGCACCCCGCATAACCTTGACACCTACATGACCGTCGCCGAGATGACGGAGAACCTTGTGGACCCGGGCAAAAGCACGGTGACGCTGAACAGGACGTATAAAACGGTGACGAGCGGTATCGCGAGCGTCAAAAAAGAGCTTGGGCAAGAGTTTGACCTTGTGAAAAGCGATATGCAGAAGCGCACAGACAAAGTACAGCAGGAGCTCACCGATTACAAGGTCGACGCGCGGAAGGACATGGACAGCATCACGGCATCGGTAACGGAGACCAGGACGGAGCTGACCACCACGACCGAAAACGTGTATGACGCGCTGGGACGTTTACAAGATACCGCAGTCTCTACGGAAGAGCTCGAAAGAGTTAAACAGCTGCTCATCACCCAATGGAGCGATCAGCTCGAATACCGCTTTACACAGGTGACAAATCTCATTGACAGCACAAACGGCACGATAGCGGAAAATCAGCGGCTTTTAGAGCAGTATATCCGCTTTGAAGGGGCGCGAATTACGCTCGGCCGCAGCGACAGCGCCATACAGGCGGTGCTCTCCAACGACCGGCTCGAATTTGTTGAAAACGGTCAAACCATTGCGTATATCTCCAATCGTATGCTGTATATCACGGATGCGCATATCACGGGCAGCTTGTCTTTCGGCAACGCGGACACGGGCTTGTATATGTGGCGTTATAACGCGGAGGCTGACACGTTTGATCTTGAGTTTGAGGGGGACGACTGATGGGCAAAAACAGCTATAAAGCCCAGCTCAACTACTACGACCACAACTATGGGTGGGGCAATGCGGGCACATGCGCGCAGGGCGACGGCCGCACGTGGGGCGCGGGTTCGGCACGCACGGGCGTCATGTACTTTCCGGGCCTCTCGAACCTAAAAGGTAAAATCATCAACAGTGTCAAAATTACGGTCACGAACCGCGCGGGCGGCCAGAACGCGCAGAAGACCGCGCATTTCTTTCGTTCGGCATCGCAAGGCGGCATCAACACGTCGCTCGGCGCAGGGCACAAGACCGGCAACCAGATTGGCACGCTTTCGGGCTGGTTCCATGCATATGCCGCGGCGAGTTTGAGCTTCACACCGACGTTCTTCAGCTCGTACATAGCGGCGGGCGAGGACACATTCTGTATTTATTCAGCGACGGCTTCGGAGTATCTCGTCTGGGGCGCGGTCACGCTTGAGGTGGATTGGCAGGAGCCTGCAACACAGCCGAGTTTAAGTGCCTCGACCGTAGAGATGGGCAAGAGCGTGACAATCAACACGCCTGCGGTAAACAGTGCCTACAGGCATACGATGCGCTACGCATTCGGCAGCGCATCCGGAACGATTGCCACGGGCATTGCAAGCAGCGTGAGCTGGACGCCGCCGGTGTCGCTCGCAAATCAAATACCGTCCGCCACGGCGGGCAGCGGTACAATCTATTGCGATACATATTCCGGCAGCACGCTCCTCGGCACAAAGTCCGTAAGCATCACGCTCACCGTCCCCGGCAGCGTAGTTCCGTCGGCGGGCACGCTTTCGGGGACGCTCGCCGAAGACACGAGCGGCACGGGCCTATACGTAAAAGGCATGGGCAAAGCAAAGCTGACGCTTTCCGGAGCATCCGGCGCATACGGCAGCAGCATCACCTCGTACACGATTACCGGCGGCGGATGGTCTGCCACAAATGGCGCATTGACAACCGGCACGCTGGCCTCGGCGGGCAACATCACATTCACGGCCACGGTGACGGATTCGCGCGGCCGGAAAGCCAGCACTACGCGCACAATCAGCGTCATAGACTACACAAAGCCCGGCGTAGCGGTGTGTGACGTGTACCGCTGCGATGCAGACGGCAACCGCAAAAAGGCAGGCACCTACTTTGCCGTGGAGATCAACGCGAGTTACAGCGCAATCACCGGCAACACCTTGAGCATTACAGCTCGATACAAAAAGCAGTCCGAGAGCAGTTACGGCACCGCGGCGAACGTTACCAACAACGGCAAAACCGTGCTCGGCGGCGGAAATATAGGCGCGTCCACCACATACGACGTGCTCGTGACGGTGGGGGACAAGTACAACAGCTTACTTATCCAGCGCACTCTGTCTACAAAAAGTGTGCTGCAATCTTTCAAACGCAGCGCAGGGGCAGCCATCGGTAAAGTGGCCGAGCTCGCAAACTGGCTGGACGTGGCGTGGGATACGCGGATTCGGGGCAATCTGCACGTAAATGGAGGGGTGGCAAATGGCGGAGCGACAAATCAGTCTACAAATGATTTGCTACTGATCGACACCGGAGACCCGTATGGTGAATGGAATTATGACTGCTCATTCGGCACAGATGATGCGTCAACGCTAAAAAATAGCCCTGTGACCTCAGGTCCATTTTATGCCTATCGCAGAACGTATCAAGTTTATAATACTGTAAACAACTTCTACAACACGGTTGTTGAATTGCATGAGTCTTATCCGCAAAGAGGAAGAATATGGAAACGGGAATATGCTCCGAACATAGGATGGTCCGGCCACTGGTCTTATTCTTTCACAAATAATGATGTCGTGCCCATTGCTAATGGCGGCACTGGTGCGACAAATAGAGGCGATGCATTATACAATTTTATTGTAGGCGGGGTATACTCTGGAAATTTAAACGATTTAGCGATAATAGGTTCGTACTGGATAAATCTTTCTAGCTGTCAAAATGGTCCCTCAAGTTCTGGATACGGCACAATGGAAGTTACCAGATCTACGACTAACAACTATTTGCAGCGATTTACATTTTATATGGGAATGACTTATTATCGCACATTCACCAATGGACGATGGTATGATTGGAGAGCATTGCCGAACGCGCATACAGCAGAAACATTGTGGGAAGGCAGTTTAAAAAACGGCACTGCAACTATTGCAAACGGCGCGAAATACGCATATTTGATCGTTGGCGGCTGGGCTGGAAGCAATGAAGACGCGGTAACGCAAATAATTCCAGTTGGATGGGGCACGCACATGAGGCTTACAAGCGCAGATAAATGGCTTGCCTATCAATGCGATTCATCCGGCTCCAACGCATCATTGACGATTTTGAGTAATCCTTCCGGAGGCTCTATTGCGTGGGTTTGGGGCGTATGCCGATACAAGGAGTAAACCAATGCAGATAATCTTAAACGATCAGGGCTATATTGAGAGTTATGCGCTCATCGGCGGGCTTGTAGACGGCATCGAGATAGAGGCGCCCGATGATCTGCTGGAGGACTTTAAGCAGCACCCGGAGGCGTACAAGCTTGAAGATGGTGTGCTCGTGCTCGATGCAGATAAGCTCAAGGCCGACGCGGATGCGGCGGAGCTAACCATTATTCGGCGGCGCCGCGAAACCGAGTGCTTTGCGTATATCAATCGCGGCGAGCTGTGGTATAGCCTACTCACAGACGAGCAAAAAGCCGAGCTTGCAAACTGGTATCTCTCTTGGCTCGATGCGCCGGAGACGCGGACAATCCCCGCACCGCCGGTGTGGCTGGATAAACTTTAAGCAACAATAAAAGGAGGACAAAAATGAACAAAGCAACTGTACTTAAATCCGTAACGGCAGTCGTTGGGGCGGGGGTCGCGGCATACTGCGGGCAGCTGGCCGCGCCTGTGCTCGTGCTGCTGTGCATGATGGTGATCGATTACGTCACCGGCATGGTCAAAGCCTACATGACGGCGCAGCTCAGCTCGCGCATCGGCATCAAGGGCATCCTGAAGAAGCTCTGCTACATGGCGATGGTGGCGGTCGGCGCGGGCGTGGATTATCTGCTGCGCGGCGCCCTGGTGCAGGCGGGCATCGACCTGCACATCGAGCTTTTCTGCGGCCTGCTGGTCGCAATCTGGCTCATTATCAACGAGCTTATTTCCGTCATGGAAAACCTTGCGGCGATTGGTGTGCCGGGGTTTCCGCGGCTGTCTAAACTGTTGGAGAGATTGAAGAACACCGTAAGCGAAGAAGAGGAGGAAAAATAATGGTACCCATTCGCGAAAACTTACTTAGCCCAAGCAAATATGATTTGAAAGTCCCGGTGGAGTCCTGCGCAAAGGACATGAAATATATCGTCGTGCACAACACGGCGAACGATGCCTCCGCCGCGAATGAAGTCGCGTATATGATTCGCAACGACAGCTCTACGTCGTTTAACGCGGCGGTCGATGACAAGGAGATTGTCATCGGCATACCGCTGAGCAGAGGTGCGTTTGCGGCAGGGCAGCGCGACGGCAACGCGCACGGTATTCATATCGAGATTTGCTATTCGCTTTCGGGCGGCACGCGTTTCGATAAAGCCGAAAAGAACGCCGCAGAGTATATCGCTAAGCTGCTCACCGAGCGCAAGTGGGATATTTCGCACGTGAAGAAGCATCAGGACTTCGACGGCAAATATTGCCCGCATCGCACGCTCGACAAGGGCTGGCAGCGCTTTTTGAACATGGTGAAAAGCTACATGACGGCGAGCACACCGGCAAAGCCTACACCTGCATCCGGCACCTTCAAGCCGTACCTCATCCGCAAAAACTGCCGTGACCCGCTGAACATCCGCAAAGGTCCGGGCACAAACTACGGCATTTTAGGGCAGATCAAAGATACGCTGCGCTACACAATCGTTGAAGAACGCAGCGGCCCCGGCTCCGCCAAGGGCTGGGGTCGTCTCAAAGCCGGCGGCTGGATCGCGAAGGACTGGGTGAAGAAGGTCTAAAAGTAAATACATAAAGCAAAAGGCGCAGGACTGCCGGGATTTCCGAGCAGGCTCTGCGCCTTTTTTATTTTCAGAAAAGCCGCGCCCCGGGTCGGAAGGACTTAACGCGGGGCGCTTAACGGATTTATCGACCATATTATAAAAAGGTACGGCAAAAATGTCAGGAAAATCTTGAACAGGCCTGCAAAAATCTGCTATGATATGTCAAAAGAGAGGTAGCTATGACAAAAGAGCAGATTAGAACAAAATTTGACCGTTGGGCTGAACGTGTAGAGCACACGCCGTTTGAAAATGACCTCGACAACGCGACGCTTTTGCTTTCATACGACGACAAGCAAACAAGTACAACGCTTTCGACCGTGGCGGTCTATGCCGTCGCCGTACATACCGACCACGTGCATGTGTTCTTGTTTTCTGCGCGTACCGCTTGGCAGCTTGATGAGCGGGGCAATACCGGCGAAGTGCTTGATGAGAGGTACAGGGTTATTGTGGCGTTTTAACCTACTCTATAGCTTGCATCTCGTTATTCAAAGCATTGTGCAAGCTATAAGTACAGGCAATGTAAAAAAACCTCGAGGGTAAACCCTTTTGGTTGAACGCCTTTTTGCTTGTTATATACGATCTTATCGATGATGGATTTCAGTAGTTGGTTCTTCGTGTTGAAGTCGGCGGTGGGGTAGGCGTCGAACACGGCTTCAATGTTGGCACGCATTTTTTCGAGGTCGAGCTGTTGGGGCGGGACAAGGTTCTTACGTTCATCTTCCAGCGCCGATATGCGGCTGAGCAAGGCACCGCGTCGCTCGTTGAACACCTCGATGGTGTACACGCCCTGTTCCACCAGATCGTACAGGCGGCCGAGCTGCTGATGTGCCGTACTGATCTCGGCATCTATGGACTTCGCCATGGCTGCGTAGTCAATTTGGCTTTCCTGCTGCTTCTGCTCCGCGTTGGCGCAGAGCTTATCAAACTCCTTTTGGATTTCCCGCAGAACGGCTTGCTCGACGTATTCGAGCTTGCTGGACACGATGCACCCGGGCACTTGGCAGCCAAGCAAGGGCCCTCCGGCAGACTGGATTGCAATGCGCTGCAAAGGCCGCCCGCAGTTTCCGCACAGTACGAGACCGGCTAAGGGATTTATGCGCTTGCCGGTGTTTGCAGGTGGGTGATAGTGCCCTGCAAGGATCCGCTGTACGGCTTCAAACTGTTCGTTGTCGATAATCGCCGGGTGCAGCCCGTCAACAACAGTCCACTTTTCGGGAGCGTTGTAGATCGTGAGGTGATGCTCATTTCCGCGCTGTCCGGGGCGCACGCACGTCTTTCGGTTCCAGACGATCTTCCCGCGGTATACGTCGTTTTTGAGTATCTTGAGTATTGTGGAGCGCGCAAAATGCTCGCCGCGGCGCGGCTTTGCTCCAAGTCGATCAATCGTCGTTGCTATCGTCAATGCTCCCATGCCGCCCTGGTAGAGGTCGAAAATCATGTGGATAAACTTCGCTTCGGCTTCATTGATCTTCAGTGAGGGCGTTTTACCGATTTTCGTCTTGTCGTAGCCATACGGTGCGTTCGCGATATAGCCGCCGTTTTCGATCGTCGCGTTCAATCCGCGGCGCAGGCGCTTTTTGATCATCTTGTACTCCTGCCGCCCCATAAAGCTCTCGAATTCGGTGTAGGTCTCGTCCATATCGTTCGAGAGGTCGTAGGTGCGCGTGGGGGTGATGATCTTCGTGTCAGACCACTTGAACGCGTCTAAGATCATGCCCTGGTCCTGCATGGAACCGCGCCCGAGGCGCTGTATATCCACGCACAGCACGCCGGTGTATGTGCCCGCTTCGACGGCCTCGAGCAGACGCAGCATTTGCGGACGCGCGTAAAGGCTGTCGCCGGAGACGACTTCTTCAAAAACGTCTTCGTCCTGCACGGCGATGTCGTGCTGCTGCATATATTTTTCGAGCATCTGGCGGTGGCGCTGCAAGGTCACCTCCAGCGGCTCGGACGTATCATCCGCACGGCTTTTGCGCAGATATATCGCGTATCTCATTGTTTATGTACCTCCTGTTTTTATCCCGCTCTATTTATATGCGTTTAAAATTGGGCATAAAAATGCCCGGGCTATTGCTTTTGCCCGGGTCAGGTGGTACAATATAGCTTGCTTGGGACTATATTGTCCACCGGGGTGACCCGGGCGGCCTCGTCGGTGTTGGTAGCACCGGCGGGGCTTTTTTCTTTTTATCAGAATGAATAATATTCAGAACAGGTGAATAATATTCAAAAAGCGGACATGATAGGACATCTTTGCCGCATAACATTGACAAAAGTGATTTTAGTGAGTAAGGTAAGAGACAGGAACATGCGTTCTGGAAGGAGAGGTTATCTATGGATAAAAAGAGAAGTCGCACAGATAATTACAGTCCATATCTCAAAGTATTGCGTGTGGATGTATGCAAAAAGTGCTTACAGCAAGGTGTAATATATCCGCCTGATAAAGGAGACACTTTATTCAAATGTAAATGCGTAAACCCACAGTGTGAGCTTTATAATGTCGAATGGACTATTCCAGCAAACGTGTTTTTTACCTTACAGTATCTACAAAGGCATCAACCCGATTAAAACTGCATGAATGTGTATAAATCATCTGGCATCTTCAAATCGCGGCTGAGGTAGTTAAGAATTGCAGTATACAAAGACGAAAGTGATTCCTGTAACTCGGGCGTGTCAAAAGCACAAGGAGGGGTGTTCGGACGAATCTGCATTACTAATGCAAATTCGCTACTGTGAGAACCGTCTTTACCACTTATGTTATCAATACGAATTAGTGCAACCACACCGCCTTGATGATAAAAGAAAAAAGAATTTTTATGGAGAATTTGACGGAATTCGTTCATAAAAAACTGGCGCGCAGTCTGATCCACAATATCTGGAAAACCGCTTTCTGTTGTTGAAAGTTCTGATATTGGAGCCCAAAATAATTCTTCGCGTATGGTCTTTTTAGTAAGTGTGGTTATGAACTGCTGAATCTTGGCTTCCATTGTTATTGATTATCTCCTTTTTTTAAAATTAGAATTATTTGTTGAATTTGATATAAAGCTTTACCTGAGTCAAAATCTTTGGCCTTGTTACTGTCTTGGTAAATTTCACGAATAAAATCTGAAAAGGAAGAAATCTCAGAAATATCTTTTTTAGAAAAAGGAACATTTTGAGCAAAATAGGTTGCTGAAGATAGAACTACAACTAAAGCATTAAAAGTCTGTAAACCGATATTCCCAATAGATATTTGTTCTTTGATTCTTTCGAGTTCAGAGATCATATCTGCCTTGTATTCATGAAAATTCATATTGTTAACTTTTGATGCAAATTGTTTTTTAAACGAGTGCACTTTTATTTCGCTATGTATACTTAGAACTAATGAAAGGAAAGCCATAATGTCCGTTACGATTCCATGAATTGTGTCATTCCAAAATGGCAACATTTTATCACCCCTTAAAACTTAGCTCGAAGCTCGACCACCTTACCGATGACGCGGACGGGGAGACTTTCGATTTCTGAATTTGAGTAGTACATGGGCTCGTAGGCCGGATTGTTGGGAATCAACATGATGCCTTCGGGCCCTTTTTTTATGCGCTTTACTGTAGCCTCGTTGCCGTTCACGAGGACGATCGCGATGTCACCGCTGTCGCAGTCATCTTGTGCGCGAACGATCACGACATCACCGTTTGATATTTTCGGTTCCATACTGTCACCTTTGATTTGCAGCGCGAAGAAGTCACCTTGTGCTGCCATTTGAGGAGAAATTTCCTCGTAATCGATAATATCCTCGACTGCTTCCAGTGGGATACCTGCAACGACAGTGCCGAGGACAGGAATCCATTTAGAACCATCTTTACTGGATTTAAGATGTTCTGTATATGTATTGTTTTGAACTGTATCTCGCCCCAAAAGATAATCGACAGACACGCCGAAAAAATCTGCTAACCGCTCCATAACTTCAAACTTTGGCTCACGGGCACCAGCTTCCCAGTTACCGACAGTTGATTGTTTTACACCGATTGCATTTGCAAAGCCTTGCTGAGAATAACCCGCTTTTTCGCGAAGCTCTTTTAGACGAATTTGAAACATTTTCCCACCTGCTTTCAAACACATTTAATCACACATTGTATTTAATTACAATATGAAATAACGCTTGACACAAAATAATTTCATTTTGTGTTGACAAACACGTTTTGAAATGCTATAATTAACACGAAATGAAATAAAAAGTGGTTGGAGGTGATGATATATGCGTTTTTGGCTTAAACAAATTCGTGAGCAGATGGGGCTGACAACTGCTGAGGCAGCAAATTTGTCGGGCATTTCTCAGAGTTACTATTCGTTAATTGAGAATGGTACGCGTGGAAATCCGTTGAATGTAGATATTGCCAAGAAAATTGCATCTGCTTTGAATTTTGAATGGACACAGTTTTATGATGATGAATAAGCAGAGGTGAGAGAAGGGGTGAGAGGAGGGGAGGAAATGCAGAAAGACCGAAGCCGCAACTGGGATCAAAGGTTCGATGCTGAAAGATTTTGGCAGCGCTACGAACAGCGTGAACGAAAAAGGAGCATTGAGCGTACAGCAAGAATCTTAATTCTTCTTTTCGCTGTGCTTGCACCGTTCTTTCTTGTGATGTTTGTAATAGTAGTGGGATAAGCTGTGCTTTTGCTTATCGTGAAGCATGATTTCTTCACGCAAAAAAGAAGTGAGAAGAGAAAGAGCCTGCTGAAAGTCTTTAACGATTTCGTCGTTCAGCTCACCTGCGTCGGAGGCTTCAATGTAATCGTAGTAAACGGCACAAAAATTGCTGATAACTTCGGCGGTTAACCTGTCTGATATGATTTGTGCTTTTTGGCTTGCTGTGAGCAGCCGACGACGATCTCTTAACTGACCTGTTTCTAAATCGCATTCCAATTCCGCAGCGGCATCCAGAAGCTCATAGTAAGCTTTAATTCGTGTGGATAAATACAGCTCATTGAATTTCAGCCGTGTGTTTGCATGAATTTGATAAGCCGAAACGCAAACGGCGACGATGGAAACGATTGAGGAAAGAACAATCGGAATAATTTGATTTAAGTCAATTACGATTTCCGTATTTGCAACATTCATTTTATTTCACTCCTTTCAGGCTACTATACAACAAAAGCAGACACTTTTCAAGGTGAGAGGAGGGGAGAGTGTGAAATTACAAGACAACGCATACGTTATCGGTTCTACACTGAAAATCAGCGTCACGAACTTAAAGGCGTTTAAGCAGTTGCTTGAGCAGGCAGAAAAAGAAGCCGCCGCATTGAGTAAAACAATGCACCAGCTTCGCTGCTTTGACTTGAGTGTTGAGTTTGAAGACGTGAGAGAAGATGAACTTACGGAAGGGCTTTGATATACTCCGCTGTTTCCAACTCCATATCAATCCATTTTATGGTTAAAGATAGAAGGGCTTTTAAGTCGCTTAAATCTTGATCTGGGTGCTTAGAAACATAATGCGCGTGATCGTTGCCGAGCCATGTAGTTCGTTTTGCCATTTCTTTGACATTGGAATTTTCAATGTATTTAGAAATGCACTGACTTAATGAACTCTTAATAATTTCTTCGGCTTTGTCCGGATACAGATGTTTGGCAAAGTCTTTTACAAGGAATTCTTCGGCACGTCTATAACTGATACCGCAAATTTCATTCAAGCCTTCGTGTTCAGCTCTGGATGCCTGATTGTAAACTTCTACAAACTTGGGAGAAATATTTGATAGCCGATCACTGAAAGTTGTAGGCTTAAAATTTGCAGTTGGATATATGCTTTTAAGTCGGGAACGTTCATTAGGTGAAAAAAACCAATATGTTGCAAAAAAATATTCTGAACAAGCTGGGCAAAAATGAGATGCAGCTATTACATTAGAATCTAAATTCAACGCCGACGCAGAAGTAGTTTTACCAGCATAACCTGCGTTGCAATGCGGGCAAGTTCGAGGAAGTTCTAAAGAAGCGTAAACAGTATCACCGGTTTGCAAATATTGACATTCAACTGTTTCATACATGAGGTTTCACCTCCTTTCGATACATTCAGTATATAGCGCAAAGGAGAGAAATACAAGACATAAAGAATGTTTTAGAAAGAAGATGAGAAAAACGGATGACTTTTTAGAGATGCTCGGCTACATAGCTTTAACATTCCTTATCAAACTGATTTTGAGAAAGCTACTGTAATCCGATAACCCGCCCCGCAGCCTTGCCCCATGCCGCCCGGAACTTACCTCCCATGATTTCATTTTGTTTGCGCCGAAGTGATTGTTTTCTTGTCATTGAACGGGGCGGCAGGTGGGAGGGCTGCGGGATATGGACAAACCGACACCGCATAAAAAGAAAAGAGGTGATTTCCATGAAAGAAACGACCGCGAAGAAAGCCCCTAAAATACGCAAGGAGCGCGACCTCGGCACGCCGACGGTGATTGTACGATACTTAGACGAGACGCCGGAGCAGGTGGCGCAGAACCGCAGATGCGTGGAAGCGGCGCTGGACATGATGTGGCGCAAGACTTACGGCCTGCATCTGACAAACTTTGACTGGGGCGAGAAGCCGGAAGGCTACGGCAGGACCCGCGTGACCCACCCGAAGATTTAGATTCTGGAAGGAAGTGTAAAGCATGATCTTAGTCAAGCTGCTCGGCTTTGCGATGCTGATCGGGGCGGTCATGGGGTCCGTGCTCGGGCTCCAGATCGTTATCGACCGGCTCGTCGCCGCGCAGCGCAGGAAAAGAAAAGCCGCACGGTCGTGCGGGAATATCGTGAACATCAATGAGTACAGAAAAAGAAAGGAAAGAAACGCATGAACCTGTATCACAAAGTAGAAGCCGCCTTCGACGGCATGGCAGACGCGTTGAAAGCGGCGATGAACGTCGCGGATAACAGCGAAGAAACGGAGCTGTACAGCGACCTCTCTATCGATATCGAGAGCTTGCGCGACGACGCCCAGAGCCTTTACGAAAAGCTCATTCAAAAGAAAAATGCCGCTTCGGCTGTTGCAGCAGTCGAAACGGCGAAAGAGTCGGATAAACACTCTGATTTGAGTATAGACAAAATTCTTGAGAATGTCAAGGGGTCTTTCTTGCTCGCAGAGCAAAACCCGGACGGCGGCGTCGACGTAACCGCGAATATTAAACTCGGAGATGATTTAACTGCCGTGTACGGCGCGGTTGTATCCGTAATTTATTACATGGCTCAGAAGCAAAAGCTTTCGACCGATAAGCTGACAGAAATCGAAAATAAGGCCAGAAACCACGCCATTCGCCGCGTGCTCAAGGAGGAGTTTTAACATGACAAAGCGTACAACTGTAAAAAACGATAAGCTGGTATTCACAAAAATCGCACCGAAGGCGCATATCGATGCACAGAACCGTATCCGCCTGACCGACGAAGCGATTGAGATCATCGAGAAGATCTACATGGACACGAACATCTCTTTGACGCAAATTGCGAGCGAGATGATTAAGTATGCTGCGGATCACGTCACCATCGAGCAGCAGACAGTCGTGAATGAGGTGTTGAAGAAATGATGAAGATCAACAAGCTCGAAATTGAGAACGTGAAGCGCGTCAAGGCCGTGAAGATTGAGCCGTCCGAAAACGGGCTGACAATCATCGGCGGACGCAACAACCAGGGCAAAACCTCCGTGCTGGACAGTATCGCCTGGGCGCTGGGCGGCGACCGCTACCGTCCGTCACAGGCTGTAAGAGAGGGGTCGGTGATCCCACCGCACTTACATATTGTCATGAGTAACGGGCTTGAGGTGGAGCGCAAGGGCAAAAACAGCGACCTCAAGGTCACGGACCCGACCGGCAAGCGCGCCGGCCAGCAGCTCTTGAACAAGTTCGTGGAAGAACTCGCGATTGATCTGCCGAAATTTATGGAAGCGTCTTCGCGCGAGAAAGCCGAGGTGCTTTTGAAGATCATCGGCGTAGGCCCGCAGCTCAAGGAGCTCGAGGTGCAGGAAAACGACCTCTACAACCGCCGCCGTGCAATCGGGCAGATTGCCGACCAGAAAGCGAAGTTTGCGAAAGAGATGCCGTATTACCCGGATGCACCGAAGGAGCCGATTTCCGCAAGTGAGCTCATCCGGGCGCAGCAGGAGATCCTCGCGAAGAACGGTGAGAACCAGCGTAAACGCATGAATGTCACTTTAATCAGTGAAGAACATAAACGCTTGACGAAGAAAGTAGAAGACCTGCGCGCAGAGCTTGCAAGGTACAGTCAGCAGCTTGCAAAGACCGAACGTGACCTGGAATGTGCGCTGAAAAGCGCGGAAGATCTGCACGATGAATCGACCGCAGAGCTCGAGCAGAATATCCGCGACATTGAGGTCATCAACGAAAAGGTGCGCACGAACCTCAATAAAGAGAAAGCCGAGGAAGATGCGGACGCGCACCGCGCCGAGTACGATACCATGACCGCAAAGCTGAACGACGTGCGGCAGAAAAAGATTGACCTGCTGAAAAATGCGTCGCTGCCTTTGCCGGGCTTATCCGTGGAAAACGGCGAGCTGACGTACAACGGGCACCGATGGGACAGCATGAGCGGCAGCGAGCAGCTCAAGGTCTCGACCGCGATTGTGCGCAAGCTGAACCCGAACTGCGGGTTTGTGCTTATCGATAAGCTTGAACAGATGGACACGGAGACCTTACAGGACTTCGGCACATGGCTTGAGCAGGAGGGCTTGCAGGCGATCGCGACGCGTGTCAGCACCGGCGGCGAGTGCTCGATCATCATTGAAGACGGCTATGTCAAGGGCGAAGTGCCGCAGAAAAAAGAATGGAAGGCAGGAGAATTCTAATGAATATCACATCGGGCAAAATCGAATCGGCGAAAAAAGTCGTCATTTACGGGCCGGAGGGCATCGGTAAATCGACTTTTGCCGCGCAGTTCCCGAACCCGCTGTTCATCGACACCGAGGGCAGTACGAAATATATGGACGTGCGCCGCATGGACAAGCCCACAAGCTGGGAGATGCTGCGGCAGGAGCTTACATACGTCAAGCAGAACCCGCAGGTGTGCGGCGCGCTCATCATCGATACGATCGACTGGGCGGAGCAGCTGTGCATCGACGATATTTGCAGCCGATACCAGAAGAAGGGCATTGAAGACTTCGGCTACGGTAACGGCTATGTATACGAAAAAGAGGAATTCGGGCGGTTTCTCAACAGCCTGGAGGAAATCGTGCAGGCGGGCGTACACGTCGTGCTGACCGCGCACGCACAGATGCGCAAATTTGAACAGCCGGACGAAATGGGGGCGTATGACCGCTACGAGATGAAGCTCGGCAAGAAGACCGGCAGCCAGATCTCGCCGCTCGTCAAAGAATGGGCGGACATGGTGCTGTTCGCAAACTACAAGACGTTCGCCGTGCAGACGGACGACAAAGGGCAGAAGTTCAAGGCACAGGGCGGCAAGCGCGTCATGTACACGTCTCACCACCCGTGCTGGGATGCGAAGAACCGTTTCGGTCTGGCGAATGAGCTGCCGTTTGAGTACGCGCAGATTGCGCAGTGCATCGGCGGCAAGCCGGGACAGGGAGGGCCACCCCCCCCCTCGGGATAAT
>OCAK01000465.1_pt1 | contig 37901 bp, 29 predicted proteins | sample 1538301 | NCBI WGS metagenome assembly OCAK01 (sample SAMEA2580285, study PRJEB22360) | human gut metagenome | biome: human gut; feature: human-associated habitat; material: faeces | place: Denmark | collected 2008/2010 | reverse complement strand
GGCCGCTGCGGTCCTCTCCCTGGTTAGGAGAAAGCGGGGGAACGGCTTCTACTGGCTGTTCTCCCCGTTGCTCCTGGCGGTCCTGGGAATGGGGCTGGCTGTATGCGGTGTCCATGCTGCGGCCGATCCCACATGGGGGCGTGAGCTGATGATTCATCTCCGGACCGGCTTCCAAAATGGCCTGCCCCGCTTCCTGCTGTGGTCGTGGTCCGCACTGACCATGGCTGCCGGCATCCTGGCCGCCTTCATTGACCTGTTCCGGCGGGAATCCCAGCGCCGCACCGAGGAGCGGCTTCTCCTTCAACGTGGGGAACTGATTCGGGAAAACTATGAAAATCTTCGGAAGCACAATGAGGAGATCCAGACTCTTCGCCACGACCTGCGGCATCATGTCACCGCCCTCCAGGGCCTGTGCCGGGAGGGAGATATGGGGGAGATCCAGAAGTATCTGGAGTCCCTGTCCCAGCGGCCCGAGCTGAACCGAAGCAATGGCTACACCGTCCACCCGGCGGTGGACACCGTTCTGACAGCCATGCTGGCCCGGGGCGCGGAGACAGGCGTCCGCGCCGAGGTACGGGTGGAGCTGCCGCCTGAACTCCACATACCCAACAGCGACCTTTGCCCCCTGCTGATGAACCTGCTGGAAAACGCGCTGGAAGCCAACGAAAAAGCCCCCGAGGGGGCGGAGAAGTGGCTCCGGGTGACCATGCACCTCCGGGGTGAATACCTGTATGTGGGAGTAGAAAACGCCCGGTTCGCCCCGGTGAACTTCGACCCGGAAGAGGGGCTATATAACTCAACCAAGCCCGGCACACTCCACGGTATGGGACTCAAGTCCGCACGGGCCACCGCCCGGAAGTATCACAGTGAGTTGGTCCTGAAAGCCATCGAAGACTCCTTTTCCGCCAGCACCGCTCTGCTGCTCCCCAAAACGGAAGCATAGAAAAACTCCGCTGTTTCCAACAGGAAGCAGCGGAGTTTCTATTTCAGGGATTCCACATAGCGGGCCATGAAGTCTTGGTAATACCGGCGGCTGACGGGGATGGCTTCCCCTGTGTCCAGGGTAAGGGCGTCCCGCTCTACCCGCGCCACATGGGCCAGATTGACCAGATAGCTGAAATGGCTCAGGCAAAAGCCCTGCTTCTGGAATTCCTCTTTTAATTTGGAGAGAGGAACGGTGTATTCGATCCGCTCCTCTCTGGTATGGACCGCGGTCTTTCGCCCGGCGGTCTCCAGATAGGCGATCTCGTCCAGGGGGACGGTCCGACCGCCCACACGCAGCACCGGGCGCTTTTTCCGGTCCTGCCGCCGCTGCCAGTCCCAGTCCAGGGCAGCAGCCAGCCGCCCCTCGTCCACCGGCTTGAGCAGGTATTCCAGCGGGTAGGTGGGGAAGCTGTCCAGCGCGAAACCGGGGTGGTCTGTGATGTAGATGATGGAGGCGCTGACCTTATGTTCCCGCAGGAAGCGGGCCAGCTCCACACCATTATCCCCGTCCAGCTGAATGTCCAGCAGCAGGAGCTGATAGGCGTCCGGGTCCGCGGTCAGCCGCTTCATCAGCGGCGCGGCGGTGTGGAATACCTCCACGTCATAGTCCCGTCCCTGGGAACGTCCTTTTCCCTCCAGCACATGACAGGCGGCTGTTTTATTTTGCTCCGCGGTGCGCGGGTCATCTTCGCAAACGGCGATGCGGTACATGAGCTCACCTCTGGGTATGTGGATTTTCACCGTCATTATACCATGCCTGTTTCCCCATGACCAGCTATGTGGGACGTCTTTTTCATACTTGAGGCAGTTCCGATCGTTTTTGTTTTATGTTCCGCAAATTCTGATTCGTGGGTTGAGGCAAAATGGAGCCGAGTGCTCTGAATATGAGGCGCCAATGTGGACATCTGAAAACGCAAACATCCCTGCCCTTTATCGTTTCCATGCGGTACTTGTAAAAGGCATGGGGGGTGTTTTGACCACAGTTTTAGCCACAGTGTGGTGTGGAACACATGGAAACAGCACCTCTAAAGAGTGACGGAAAGCAAATAAACCAGAGCAGAAACGTCAGAAAATAAACCGAAATTATACAAAAAACTTTTCTTCAACTCTTTGGGTGTGCCGTGGCGGTATCCGGGACGGAGCAAGGCGAAACGCCGGAAAGCCTTGTGACACCTGCATTTGTGGGATTTCCCCCAGTCGTTGAAAACGGCATAAAAGCGGCTTTGACCACAGGAATGACCACAGACAGAAAAAACTTTATTTTTACCGCTCGCCGTGGTATCATGACAGAAAAGTGAATATCCGGGTATAGCGAAGTTGGTATCGCGCCTGGTTTGGGACCAGGAGACCGTGCGTTCGAGCCGCACTACTCGGACCAAAATCCCTCTGAAATCGTTGATTTCAGAGGGATTTTCTTATTCTTTGTCTATTGCGGCGCAATTTCTGAGTTACTCTCTACAGCAAAACCGTCCGCTTTCGGTAGTAAATCCTGTCGGAAGCACTTTTAATATACAGAAGTCCATCCCACACAAAAGCCTTCCATCAAACATTTTTCCCTCTTGCAGTATTAATTTGACTGTGTTATAATTTTAATATTCCAATTAGCCGTATTAGCTTAGTTGGATAGAGCGCCTCCTTGACTAAGAGGTAGACGGGGGTTCGAGTCCCCCATACGATCATTTTAAGCTGTTGCTTTTTATATTTGTATTCAACTCCTCTTTTGGTCTTTTTTGATTCCAAAAGAGGAGTTATTTTATGTCAAGCAACAATTCGAGTGTAAAGCGGCCAAAAAGCCGCACGGCACTCGATTTGGAAAACTTTAATGATGGAAACTGTAAATGACATAGGGCGCTTTCCTATGATACTCGTCCAAGTAACCAATCAAAGCAATTCTATCAGCAAGGAGGTTGCTACCATATGAGACCGTTTTCAATCAATATACGCGGTCGCGTAAAAAACTTTAATCTTCCTAAAAATCAGCCACTTGTGCCGCTTTTTGAGGCTATCGTGAATGCAATTCATGCCATTGGTGAGCGGAAATCCACCGATCCATCTTTTGAAGGCCAAATAATTATCAGAATTCTTCGTGATGGACAGTTTGTACTCGATGGCACTGGTGAATTGCCCCAAATTCAGTCCTTCGAAATTATTGATAATGGAATTGGATTCAATGAAGCAAATATTGCTTCGTTTATGGAATCGGACTCAACATACAAATCCCAAATTGGCGGCAAGGGTGTCGGACGGTTTTCTTGGCTGATTGCATTCGAAAAAGCTGAGATAGAGAGTGTCTATTCCGAGGAAGATGAATATGTAAAACGATCCTTTGATTTCTCCATTTCTAATTCTGGCATCAATGATACCCTCACCGACTGCACCGGGTATAATGATAATCAAACGACAGTCAGATTGCTCAATTACATTAAACCGTATGCCGATAATGTTCCTAAACGCAGTATTACCATTGCTATGCGGATAATCCAGCATTGTCTTGTATATTTCATTTCTGATGATTGTCCCCAAATCATCCTGCAGGATATTGATGAAACTCATAACTTAAATCATATATTTAAGGAGAAAATTCGATCTGAAGCTAACAGCAAGACTATTGTCTTGAATGATGAAACCTTTGAGTTGCTCCATGTAAAAGCCGAAGAGTCCACTATCAACGGCAACAAATTATATTTGTGTGCACATAACCGCTTAGTAGAAACAAAAGAACTGGATAAGTATATTACCGATCTTGATCGACAAATCTTCGAAAAAAGTGGATTCTGGTATGTTGGTGTTTTGAGAGGGCATTACCTCGATGAGGCCGTTGATATGAACAGGCTTTCCTTTAACATTCCTGACGGTGGCCCATTAGATAGCATGGCAAACATGATTACTATGGATCAGATCATGCGAGCGGTTGTCGTCGAAGTAAATGAATTTCTTAAAGACTACCTTCAGCCTATTGCCACAGAAAAAATTCGAAGAATAACAGATTATGTAACGCATCGGGCCCCACAGTTTCGTCATCTGTTGAAGTACACACCTGAGGCAATTGCGAAAATCAAGCCTAATTTAAGTGAGGATAAATTGGATGATGAACTACATCGTATAAAAAGAGAGTTCGATAGAACAACAGCCAAAGAAAATACTCAGCTTCTCGATGAACTGAATAAAGGTGTAATCAGTTCAGACGAGTACATACAGAAATTTGGATTGCAAATCGAAAAAATAAATAGCGCTAATGGGGCCGCATTAGCCGAATATGTTGCTCACCGCAAGGTTATCCTCGACTTGATGGAGTTTGCAATACGTCAAAATGATGATGGGCATTTTCAAAAAGAGAGTTTTCTCCATAATATCATTTATCCAATGAGAACAACCTCTGCGGATACTCCTTATAGCAATCATAATTTGTGGTTGCTGGATGAGAAGCTCGCCTATTGCAGTTATATTTCCTCCGATATTCCGTTTAATAACAATCCGAAAGAAGACCGAACAGACATAATGATCTTGGATTCTCCAGTCGCTGTTTCTGATGAAGAAAATGACGGTCGAGAATACGAGAATATTGTCTTGTTTGAACTCAAACGTCCGATGCGAGATGACTATAATAGCAGTAATAATCCTGTCAATCAGTTATATGAATATGTTTCACAGTTGAGGAGCAACAAAAAAAGGGATAAAGATGGACGTGTAATCAGAGTCGGACAAAACACCAAATTCTACTTATATGCCGTGTGTGACATCACAACCACATTAGAGCAGATTTTGGATTTCCACGATTTTTCACAAACACCTGATAAACTTGGGTATTATAAGTATAATGATAAGATGAATGCATATATCGAAATCTTATCTTATGACAAAATTATAAATGACGCAAAGAAGCGCAATAGAATCCTCTTTGATAAACTGGGGATATAATTTTCTGTAATTCTGTCATACATGAAATACCAATTCACAGTCATATTCCGCAACCAAAGTGGTTGCGGAATACGCTCTTTGCTCATGCCGAGCTGAAACCAGCGTCCCCCCATTATTTCCGAAGTGCCCTAACACACAATCAAGTGTGTTAGGGCACTTGTTTATCAGTTAGGTCGTATTCATAACCAGAATCATAAACAGTTCTCTATCATTGTTTTATTGCGGTGTAGAATTTGAGACATTGTGTTGTAAAGTAAATAGTGTACCAATCACTTCACACTCTTACCGGTGTTTTTTATGTCTTCTTTCCCCGCTTTTTCTGCTCTTCTGGCGGACTTCCATTACCTTCGTCTATATCCCTCAGCCGCTGTGCTTCCGCAATTTCCGTTTTCATCTCCACGATCAACACCTTCAACTTCTCTTCACATTCCTCGCGGGTACGGGCGTAGATGTTGCGGGCGTGTTTCTTGCCGTCGGGCCATTTGGGGGAATAGCGTCCCTCGAAGAGGTGGTCGTTGATCTCGCTGACGCAGCCGGTGCCGGACCTGCGCTTGCGGCCCACGTAGGGCTTAAAATCGGTCATACTCGGCTTTTCCGCCTGGGCCGGGGCAGTTTCCTCCCCCGACTCTGAAGCGTCCTCCTGCGGCGCTGCTTTGCCGATGCCACGGTCAATGTTGGCGGCAGCCGTGAGCCGCATATCGTCGGTGATGTGGGTGTAGATGTCCAGCGTGGTGGCCGCCGACACATGACCCAGCATAGCGGAGAGCGTTTTCACATCCATGCCGTTCTCCAGCGCCAAGGTCGCGAACGTATGGCGCAGATCATGAAAGCGTACATGCTTGCACCCAGCGTGTTCCAGGATGAGCTGCAACCTGCGCCGCACCACGCCGGGCGTGATGGGACAGTCCTCCTTCACCGGCGACGGGAACATCCAGCGGGAGTTCACCGTCTTTTTGTACTCCCGCAGCACCGCCACCACAGCAGGCGGCAGGACGATCTTGCGGACGGAGTTCTTCGTCTTGGGCGTGCTGATCTGAAGCTGGCCACGCACATCGTAGACCTGCTTATTCACATTCAACACACCGGTTTTGAAGTTCAGGTCGTCCCATTGCAGCGCCATCAGCTCACCCCGGCGCAGGCCGGTGGCTAAGTCCAGGAGGAACACTTCATAGTAGCCCTCAAACTTCGCTTGGATGAGAAACCGTTGCAACTCCTCCCGCGTCAGCACCTGCATCTCCCTCGCCTTCTTCGGCGGCAGCTTGCAGCCGAGGGCCGGGTTCACACGGATCAGCCCATCCTGCACCGCTTTCTCCAGCGCCGAGCGGCAGGTGGCGTGGCACATACGCACCATTCGGTCGGACAGCCCTTCGCCGTACTTGTCGGTGAAGCGCTTCCGGCCACTTTTCTTGAGCCGACCGTAGAACTGCTGCAGGTCGTTCTGCGTCAGCTTATTCAGCGGGATGTCCCCAATCTCCGGAATGATATGCAGGCGGATGCGGCTCTCGTAGGTCTCCTGCGTAGTTGGGCGGATCTTAGGCTTGGAGTGATTCTCATACCAGTATGTCAGCCAGTCCCCGAAGGGCATCTCAGACCGTACTTTTTCGGGCTTCAGCCCGCCGCAATCCACCTTGAGCTTCTGGAGCTTCTCGACGCATTCCTTCTTCGTTTTGGCAAGGACATTTTTCGTCTTGGGATAGCCGTTATCGTCATAGCCGATGACGATGCGGCCTTCCCACCGACCGTCCTTGCGCTGCCTTACTGTTCCGTCTCCGGCTTTTCGTTTTCTTGCCACGGTTTCAACTCCTTTCCGAAAATATCCTCCATGAAGCCGCCTACGATGCCGCAAGCCTGCTTTTGCATATCTGAGGTGACATGGGTGTAGGTATCCAGCGTGAAGGAGGCGTTGGTGTGGCCCAGGATACCGGACAGTGTCTTGGCGTCCACGCCGCTGGTGAGGGCATGGGTGGCGAAGGTGTGCCCTTACGGTATAATTACGACAAACCGGAAAAGCCCCGTATATCAAGGGTTTTCGGTTATCTGGCAAGGTTTTTCATCCTTTTCCAAACCGAAAAATCGAGCCGCGAAGTAGTTATATCGTAGGGGGTGTTATAGTAACGACAAAAACTAAATACTGTTTGGGCGGGCTGTCAGCCCGTCCAAGAAATCAGGACATTTCCTCTGAAAAGAAGAAATGTCCTTTTTTTGTACCCAAAATCAGATGCCGACAGGAGGAGCACGATGACTGAAAAAACAGCGCAGAAAGAACCGGGCAAAAAGCCCGTGCCATCCAAAAAGCCGAAACCGCAGCAGGAAGTAGTTGTTCAGATTTCGCTCTCTGAGCTGCATCCGTTCCCGGATCACCCCTTTCAGGTGCGGGAGGATGCGTCCATGCAGGAAACCGCCGAAAGCGTTAAGGAATACGGCGTCCTCGTCCCCGCGCTGGCGCGGCCACGGGAGGACGGCGGTTATGAGCTGATTGCAGGCCACCGCCGCAAACACGCCTGCGAGCTGGCTGGGCTGGCCACCATGCCCGTCATTGTCCGCGACATTGACCGGGACGCTGCCACCATCATCATGGTGGACAGCAACCTTCAGCGTGAGAACATTCTCCCCTCCGAACGCGCCAAAGCCTACAAGATGAAGATGGAGGCCATCAAGCGGCAGGGCGCACGAACGGATCTGACTTCGCCGAAAATTTCGGCGAAGTTCCGCAGCGATGATGAAGTTGGTCAGGATGCCGGTGTGAGCGGAGATACCATCCGCAACTACATCGCCTTGACGCAGTTAGTCCCGGAGCTTCAGCAGATGGTGGACGAGAAGAAAATCGCCCTCAGTCCCGCTTATCAGATCGCGGCGCTGACACCCAAGGAGCAGGGGCTGCTTCTGGAAACCATCGACAGCGAACAGGCCACCCCCTCGCTCTCGCAGGCACAGCGGATGAAAAAGCTCAGTCAGAGCGGCGAGCTGAACGAGGACACCATGCTCTCCATTATGATGGAGCAGAAGAAACCGGAGAAAAACGGCATTACCCTTTCCGGTGAAAAGCTCCGCAAATACTTCCCGCGTTCCTATACCCCATTCCAGATCGAGAACACCATCTTCAAATTACTGGACGCATGGCAGAAAAAGCGCCAGCGCGACCAGAGCCGTTGAGCGGACAAGCAGTTTGTTTGTCCGCTATTTTCATGCCAAAAGGAGGACGCCATGTATATCAACACGTTCAAATACACGCCCAAAGATGTGAGCTGCCAGCTCTGTACCGAGTATGTGAAAAAGCTGGGCTGTACCGCCCTGCGCTGCCCGTGGCTGGCCGAGCGCATCGAGGCCGGTGTGGTCGGCTACCGCGAGGCAGTCTTAGAGACATTTCCCCATGAACGCCGCCTGTTCCAGCGCCTGAACCTGCTGATCAAGCACTATCCCGGAAGCCTTTGGAGCAACGAGCAGCATGAGCGCCGAATGCAGTATCAATGTGCCATGCAGGGCTACCGCCGCCGCAGGGATACCAACGCCTATTATGCGGCCATGTACCTGCTGACCTCTAATGACGACATTTACCGCCGCACGGCAAATTGCTTCTGCAAGGACAGGATTGAGTTCGGCTATGCGGTGCTGAAAAACACCTCGCCGCACAACTACGCGCTGTTCATGGCGGCGCGCGATCTCTGTGACAAGACGGAGGCTGTCACGATGGCGGACTTAGCGGAGCCGGAGGTCATTGACCCGGAGGCGCTGCGCCTGATCGTCAATGCCACCCTGATCGCCCGCTATGGGCTTGCCTCCTTTCAGATCAGAGCGCGAGGTGCGGACTATGAACGCTGATGATTTTGTCGGCGGTCACAGCATCCTTGCGCTGGAGCGCTTTATGGACGAAACCCGCCACATGATTATTTTTGATGTCCTGTCGTGGAAATCCCCTGTGGGTGAAAAGGGCGAACGGCTGCGGCTGTTCCTCTCCGACGTGGGATATGCCAAGGCGCAGGCATCCGAGAAACGCGGAGAAATCAAAATCCGCAAACACGCCGCCGTCATTGAGGGGCATATCCTTCCTGACCGGAAAAAGCGGCGTCACTAAAATGATTGGAGGAATTACCATGAGCAGAGTAACAGAACTGGAAAAAGCGCTGACCACGCTGTTCCGCAAGGGTACGGAGGTCGGCTACACGGAAACAGAGATCGACGAGTTTCTGGAGAACATCGACTATCACGCCCTGCTGCAAGTCGTTTGGAACAAGGCTGAAACGGTCTATGCCTACCGCGCAGACGGCAAAAATGCGCTGAGCTTGGACTATCGCAGCGCGGAGCTGTTCAAGCAGCGAGCGACGCTTCTCTATGAGGACGTAGGCGACAGCTATATCGGCGCGGTGTTTGCCGCCCGGTCGATGGAGCTGTGGCTGCTGGAGGATATGGGCTTTGCCGTCGTTGCCAAATTCAGCGTGAACGCCGGAGAAGGCGAATACGTCACCGAGTATCGCGTCTACAAGGGCAGCGATTGGGCAGACAGCGAGATTTCTCTGGATTTGGAGGACTTGGTGGCCGAGCTTGCCGCCCTGTGCGATCCCTACTACGAACACGAGCAGCCCATCTATGAGCTGTGATGTGGGAAAGGAGTGAAAACGGAGCGGCTTCCCCATGCGGGAAACCATTCAGAATACAAACGGCAAGCAGTTTCACGCCGTCAGCCTGTCCGGTGGCAAGGACAGTACCGCCATGCTGCTTTTGATGATCGAACGAGGTATGCCCATCGACATGGTGCTGTCAGCGGACACCGGCATGGAGTTCCCGGAAATGTATGAACACCTTGCCAAACTGGACGAGCATCTTTTCCGGGAGCGCGGCATCCATATTACCACGCTGCGGCATCCCAAGGGCTTTGAATACCTGATGTTCGATGAACCCAAGCAGAAGCCCCGCAGTCTGGAAAACCGCGCAAGACTGGGCATCCCGCCCTACGGCAACGGCTGGCCGGGAATCCGCGTCCGCTGGTGTACCGGGCAGCTCAAAACGCACCTCATCACCAAGGAGGTCAACCGGCTCAAAGGCGAGCTGGGCGCGATCCACTATGTCGGTATCGCCGCCGATGAAGCGTGGCGCTGCAAGGATGAGCGGTATCCCCTCGTGGAATGGGGCATCACGGAGGCGCAGGCGCTCCAAGCCTGTTACGACCGTGGCTTTGACTTCGGCGGGCTGTATGAGATTTACCACCGTGCGTCCTGCTGGTGCTGCCCGTTCCAGCGTATCGACGAGCTGCGGAAGCTGCGAAAGCATCACCCGGAGCTGTGGGAAAAGCTGCTGGAGCTGGATCGCCGTGCGCTGGCGCAGTTCGGCACCGGCCCGCTGGGACAGTTCAAGCAGAACTGGAGCGTAAAGCGGCTGGATACGCGGTTTGCCGAGGAGGACGGCCAAACAGGTTGACTGCCCTGCGGAAAGGATTGAAGCAATATGGCTGTATTTCGCGTTGAACGGACGCGGGATTACACGGTGATGTGCAACCATCACCTGAAAGACAGCAATCTTTCCCTGAAAGCCAAGGGGCTGCTCTCCATGATGCTCTCCCTCCCCGACGAGTGGAATTACACCACGCGGGGGCTGGCTGCAATCTGCAAGGAGGGCGTGGACGCCATCGGGAAAACGCTCAAGGAGCTGGAGCTGGCGGGCTACATCATCCGCCGTCAGCTTCGCGGCAAGGACGGGCGCATTTCCGACACGGAGTACACCATCTTCGAGAAGCCCCGAAAGCCCTCTCCACCGGATACGACTTTACCAGATACGGAAAACCCGTATCTGGATAACCCGGATACGGAGGCACCGGATACGGATAATCCCGCGCAATTAAATACTAAGAAATCTAATACTCAAAAATTAAATACTGATTTATCAAGCACTCATTCATTCTTTCTGCCTGCGGCGGACGGAATGACGGACGGATTTGAGAAAAAAGCGGAGATCAGAGAGCAAATCGAATACGACATTCTCTGTCAGCAGTATGACCGGATGCAGCTTGATGAGCTGGTGGAGATTATGCTGGAGGTTGCTATGAACCGCAGCCCCACAGTCAAGATCGGGCGGGATGCGGAGTATCCCACCGGCTTCGTGCAACAGCGCTTTGAAAAGATCACCTCCATGCACATCGAAAAGGTCATGGACGGTATCCGCGAGAACACCACCCGCGTCTGGAACACGAAAGCCTATCTTATGGCGGCGCTGTTCAATTCCGTTTCCACCATCGACAACCACTATGCCATGCTGGTCAATCACGATTTTCACGGCGGCCCCTAAAGGCCGTCATTTTTCATGCCCGATTCCGGGAGAAAGGATTTGATACCGATGAAACGCCCCCTTGCCTACATCACCGCTCCGTGGAGCGAGAATGAGTTTGAGAACACCGAAAATGCCGCCAAGTATTGCAGGGCGGTCTATGACGCGGGCTTTTCGCCCGTCTGCCCCGCGCTGTTTTTGCCGCTGTTCCTGCGCGATGAGATTCCGCAGGAGCACAAGGACTGCATCGACATGGCGCGGGAGTATCTGCGCCGCGCTCGTGTGCTGGTGGTCTGCGGCAGCACCGTAGATGAAAGCGTGAAAAATGACATCGCCGTGGCCGAGCGCCTGCGGATCACCGCCACCACGCTGGACGGCATCCTGACCGTCAAGGGACAGGGGCGCAGAAATGAATAAGCATCTTCTGCACCGGCTGGTGGTGCCGCCTTAGTGTCCCGGCGTTCTCCCTGCAAATCGAAGGAAAGGAGCGTGATAAGTCATGCAGGAAGAAGTTGAACAGAGAATCGTATCCCTGATGATCTCCTGCGGAAAGCTGGGTGAACAGGAATTTCGTAAGGCCGTTGCCAAGCTGCTGGAGCAGCTAAAAAACGGCCATCAGAAGCATCAGTACAGCAAGGCCAATCCCCACGGGAAAATGACCGTCAAGCAGCTCGCCGCCAAGGATAAGGGATTGCAGAGCATTGAAGTCACCGATCAGAATATCGGCTCATTCAATCGGATTGCCCGGAAGTATGGCATTGACTTCGCTCCATTCAAGGTCAAGGGCGAAAAGCGATACATGGTGTTCTTCAAAGCGCCGGACGCTGACGCCATGACCGCCGCGTTCAAGGAATATACCGCCAAGCAGGTCAGGAAAGCGGAACGCCCCTCGGTGCTGGAAAAGCTGCAACACTTCAAGTCGCTCATTCAGGCGGCTGTGGTGGACAGGACAAAGCGGAAGGAGCTGGAACGATGAAGCAAGTCAACGTCAAAAAGCTCATCCTTCCCAATATTCCGTATGTGTTCATCGCGCTGCTGGCCACCAAGGTCAGCGAGGCGGTGCGGCTGGCTCCCGGTTCGGACGCTTCGGCGAAGCTGCTGAACATTATGACCGGTCTGAACACGGCGTTCCACTCCCTTGTCCCCAGCTTTCATCCCATTGACCTGTGCGTGGGCGTTGCCGCCGCCATCGCCATTCGGCTGGCGGTCTATATCAAGGGCAAAAACGCCAAGAAATTCCGCAAAAATCTGGAGTACGGCAGCGCCCGTTGGGGAACCGCCGAGGACATCAAGCCCTATGTCGATCCCGCATTTGAGAACAACATCATTCTCACGCAGACGGAGCGGCTGACGATGAATAGCCGCCCCAAAGACCCGAAAACGGCGCGGAACAAAAATGTCCTGATCGTCGGCGGCAGCGGTTCGGGCAAGACCCGCTTTTGGTTGAAGCCCAATCTGCTCCAATGCACATCAAAAACCTATCCCACCAGCTTCGTCGTCACCGATCCCAAAGGGGACATCGTGGTTTCCTGCGGCCATGCGCTGCAAAAGAACGGGTATCAGATCAAGATTCTCAATTCCCTGAACTTCAAGAAGTCCATGCACTATAACCCGTTCGCCTACATCCACTCGGAAAAGGACATTTTGAAGCTGGTCACGACGCTGATTGCCAACACCAAGGGCGAGGGCAAAGCCGGTGACGATTTCTGGGTGAAAGCGGAAACGCTGCTCTACACCGCCCTTATCGGGTACATCCACTATGAAGCGCCGGTGGAGGAACAGAATTTCTCCACGCTCATTGAGTTTATCAATGCGATGGAGGTGCGTGAGGACGATGAGGACTTCAAAAATCCGGTGGATTTGATGTTCGAGGAACTGAAAAAGCGCAAGCCAGACCACTTCGCCGTCCGCCAATATGCCAAATTCAAGCTAAGCGCCGGCAAGACCGCGAAAAGCATACTTATTTCCTGCGGCGCACGGCTTGCGCCCTTTGACATTCAGGAGCTGCGGGAACTGACGGCCTATGACGAGCTGCAACTGGACACGCTGGGCGACCGGAAAACCGCCCTGTTCATCATCATGTCCGACACGGATGATACCTTTAACTTTCTCATTTCCATGTGCTATACCCAGCTTTTCAATCTGCTTTGCGAAAAGGCAGATGATGTGTACGGCGGACGCTTGCCGGTTCATGTCCGCTGCCTCATTGACGAGGCCGCAAATATCGGCCAGATACCGCGACTTGAAAAGCTGGTTGCGACGATCCGTTCCAGAGAAATCTCCTGCTGCCTTGTCTTGCAGGCACAGAGCCAGCTTAAAGCCCTGTATAAAGACAGCGCGGATACGATTGTCGGCAACATGGACTGTTCCATCTTTTTGGGTGGAAAGGAACCCGGTACGCTGAAAGAGCTGGCGGCGGCGCTGGGCAAGGAAACCATCGACAGCTATAACACCGGCGAGAGCCGTGGCCGCGAGGTTTCCCATTCGCTGAACTACCAGAAACTGGGTAAGGAGCTGATGAGCGTGGATGAGCTTGCCGTGCTGGATGGCGGCAAGTGCATCTTGCAGCTTCGCGGCGTCCGTCCGTTTCTGTCCAACAAATATGATCTCACAAAGCATCCCCTCTACCGCTACACAGCGGATTATGACAAGAAATACGCCTTTGACATAGAGCGTTTTCTGTCCCATCGCCTCAAGCTCAAGCCGGATGATGCAGTTGAGGTGTATCAGGCAGACCTTTCCGGTGAACCTGTCGCCTGACGGCGGCAGCCTGTTTTGACAACGACTCGATGAAACTTCGTGGAAGAAATGTACCCTCCAAAATCTAAAAACATATTTTTCGGAGGTACTATTTATGGCTTTCTTTAATTCTGCTGTTGGTGTTCTTCAGACCCTCGTTGTGGCGCTGGGCGCTGGCCTTGGCATTTGGGGCGCGATCAATCTGCTGGAGGGCTACGGCAACGACAACCGTGCGATGCGTTCCTGACTGAAAAGGTCAGGCACAGGTCGAAGGACGAATGAAGTCCAAAACCTTGGAGAACTGATATTTCGATGGATGAAATGAGGGGGTAACGCCCCGAAGCGTCCACACTAATACTCCGACTGGCATAGGTGCGCAACCACCGATTGTCAGAAGCTCGGTGAAGTCGGCAGAGAGATGCCGTAGTTTTGGCTGCAAGGCTGAAATCGAAAGCTGTCCAGAGGTGGATAGCGCATCCTATATGCCGGGTGTCAGCCGCACATGGTTAGTATGTATGGAAATACTGACGAACTTCTGAATGTACAAGTCTAAACGTTGATACCATCGAAACGGTGGTACTCCTTATACGGAGGTATTCGTGGACAAGTAAAAATGGTTGTTATGGAAGTCCATGTGCCGTTACAGGCGGCACGATTCGTAAAGAATTGAATACAGGCTTAGAGGAAGAACCTAAATGCGGCCCATGATAGAAATATCGGAACGCAGGAAGCTGAAAACATTTAGCTTGTTGCAAGGCTGCGAGATGGTGGATGGGAATACCTTCGTGAGAAGGCAATAACCATTCTTTGTTTCAGTGAAAGTAGTGGCGTAGTACCTATGAAGCCGTGAAAAAGTAAACGGTGGAGGAAAGGCCACAAGTCGAATTTGGCAAAAAAAGCACACACAAAGTGTCGCAAGCCCTGTATGACCAAATTCGATGGAACGCCGTGTGCGGTGAAAGCTGCACGCACGGTGTGGAGCCGGGGAAAAGCTGGAGATCATATCAAATGCTTACCTATGGCTATCTGGTGCTAAATCTCAGGGCATGAAGCAGCTGATGGCCGGTGGCGGGGTGGCTTTGATTGGCATTACCCTCGTGCCGCTGCTGTCCGGGCTGTTCGGCTAATCAGGCAGCTCGTTTGCTTCCCATAAATCCACGGAGGGTGCCGCTTTCTGGCGGCATCCTCCCGAAAGGAGGGCAACCCTATGGATTTCTTATGGGATAAGATCACGGAATGGCTGAAAGAAATGCTCATCGGCGGTATCGTGAGCAATCTGTCCGGGATGTTCGATGCAACCAATCAAAAGGTTGCCGAGATCTCCGGTCAGGTGGGCTTATCGCCGCAGGCATGGAACGGCAGCATTTTCAGCATGATACAAAACCTGTCAGAAACCGTGATCGTCCCCATCGCAGGCGCAATTCTCGCCTTTGTGATGACGCTGGAACTGATCCAGCTCATTACCGACAAAAATAACCTCAACGACATGGACACATGGATATTCTTCAAGTGGGCGTTCAAGTCCGCTGCCGCTGTCCTAATCGTGACAAACACATGGACGATTGTGATGGGCGTGTTTGACGCCGCCCAAAGCGTCGTTGCCAGCGCCTCCGGGCTGATTATCGGCGACACCAGCATCAATATTTCAAGCGTCATGGTGGGTATCGAGGATCGGCTGATGGAGATGGAGCTGGGGCCGCTCTTCGGCCTGTGGTTCCAGTCTCTGTTCGTGGGCATTACCATGTGGGCGCTGACCATCTGCATTTTCATTATCACATTCGGAAGAATGATTGAAATATATCTCGTCACCTCTGTTGCCCCCATTCCGATGGCGACCATGATGGGCAAGGAATGGGGCGGCATGGGACAGAACTACATCCGTTCCCTGCTGGCGCTGGGCTTCCAAGCGTTCTTGATTATCGTCTGCGTTGCCATCTACGCCGTTCTGGTGCAGAACATCGCGCTTGTGGATGACATCATCTACGCCATCTGGACTTGCATGGGCTACACGGTGCTGCTGTGCTTCTGCCTGTTCAAAACGAGCAGCCTTGCCAAGTCCGTGTTCAATGCACATTAACGGGGGTGATACTATGCTGACACTCACGCCCGTCGCGCTTGCAACAGCGAACGCTTTTGTTAATGCGCATCACCGGCACCATAAGGCAACTGCTGGGCATAAGTTTTCCATCGGCTGTGCCAAGGATGGAGAGCTTGTCGGTGTTGCAATCGTAGGCCGTCCTGTAAGCCGGTATCTGGATGATGGCTGGACATTGGAGGTCAATCGCCTTTGCACCACCGGTGAGAAGAACGCTTGCAGCATCCTTTATGCCGCATCCGCGCGGGCGGCAAAGGCAATGGGATACCGCAAGATCATCACCTATACACTGGATAGCGAGAGCGGCAGCAGTCTCCGCGCCGCTGGTTGGAACTGCGCAGGCTTGGCAGGCGGCAAATGCTGGACAGGCAGCCGTAAGCCCGCCTCCGCTTTGTACCCGGCGCAGATGAAACTTCGATATGAAAAGCTCTTATAAAGGGGAATTTCTATGGCCTATGTCAACGTCCCAAAGGACTTAACCAAAGTAAAAACCAAGGTGCTGTTCAACCTCACGAAACGACAGCTCATTTGCTTCGGAAGCGGCGCGCTCATCGGCGTACCGCTTTTCTTCTTGCTCAAGGGCAGCATCGGCACCAGCCCTGCCGCCATGGTGATGATGGTGGTGATGATCCCGGCCATGCTGTTCGCCATGTATGAAAAGAACGGTCAGCCGTTGGAGGTCGTCATCCGCAACATCTACCGCGTGTGCTTCCAGAGGTCAAAGCAGCGCCCGTATAAGACCAACAATTTTTATGCCGTTCTGGAGCGGCAAAACCAGTTAGACCGGGAGGTGTATCAAATTGTCCGAAAAGAAAAAGCTGACCCGCGCCGAACGAAAACAGATCGAAATCGCCATCGCAAGAGCGAACCGAACGGATAAGAAAGAAAAATCGGCGCAGGACAGCATCCCGTATCAACGTATGTGGCCGGACGGTATTTGCCGTGTGACCGACACGCGCTACACCAAAACGATCCAGTATCAGGACATCAACTACCAGCTCTCGCAGAATGAGGACAAGACCGCCATCTTTGAAGCGTGGTGCGATTTTCTGAACTACTTTGACAGCTCCGTGCAATTCCAGCTTTCCTTTGTGAACCTCTCGGCTTCGCAGGAAACCTTTGCACGGAGCATTTCCATTCCGCCCTGCGGGGACGAGTTTGACGGCATCCGCGCCGAGTACGCCGGTATGCTGCAAAATCAGCTTGCCCGCGGCAACAACGGCCTCATTAAGACCAAGTATCTCACGTTCGGCGTTGAGGCCGACAACCTCCGCGCTGCCAAGCCCCGTTTGGAGCGCATCGAAACCGACCTTCTGAACAACTTCAAGCGGCTGGGCGTTGTGGCTGCGCCGCTGAACGGCTTTGAGCGCCTGCACGTCATGCACGACATTCTGCGGATGGACGAGCAGGAACCGTTCCGCTTTTCGTGGGACTGGCTGGCTCCCTCCGGACTGTCCACCAAGGACTTTATCGCGCCCAGCTCCTTTGAGTTCAAGACCGGCAGGCAGTTTCGTATGGGCAAAAAGCTGGGCGCGGTCAGCTTCGTGCAGATTCTGGCACCGGAGCTGAATGACCGGATGCTGGCGGACTTTCTGGATATGGAGAGCAGCGTCCTCGTCAATCTCCATGTGCAGTCTGTGGATCAGGTCAACGCCATCAAGACCGTCAAGCGCAAAATCACCGATCTCGACAAATCCAAAATTGAGGAACAGAAGAAAGCCGTCCGTGCAGGGTACGACATGGACATCATTCCAAGCGACCTTGCCACCTACGGTGCAGAGGCCAAAAAGCTGTTGCAGGATTTGCAGTCCCGCAATGAGCGAATGTTCCTGCTGACCTTCCTCATTCTCAACACAGCGGACACGCCCCGGCAGCTCGACAACAACATCTTCCAGACCTCCAGCATCGCGCAAAAGTATAACTGTGCGCTGACCCGGCTGGACTTTCAGCAGGAGGAAGGACTGATGAGCAGTCTCCCGCTGGGGCTGAATCAGATCGAGATTCAGCGGGGCTTGACCACCTCCAGCGTAGCGATCTTCGTCCCCTTCACCACGCAGGAGCTGTTCCAGAACGGTTCGGAGGCGCTGTACTACGGCATCAACGCCCTGTCCAACAACCTTATCATGGTAGACCGAAAGCTGCTGAAAAATCCAAACGGTCTGATTTTAGGCACTCCCGGCAGCGGCAAGTCGTTTTCGGCAAAACGTGAGATCACCAATGCGTTTCTCATCTGCCCCAAGGATGACATCATCATCTGTGACCCGGAGGGCGAATATACACCGCTGGTGGAGCGTTTGCACGGTCAGGTCATTAAGCTGTCGCCCACCGGCAAGGGCTACGACGGTTCGCCTTGCTACATCAATCCGATGGACTTAAATCTGGATTACAGCGACGATGATAACCCGCTGAGCCTGAAATCCGACTTCATTCTGTCGCTGTGTGAGCTGATCGTCGGCGGCAAGGACGGGCTTGCCCCTGTGGAAAAGACCATCATCGACCGCTGTGTGCGCATCGTCTACCGGGATTACCTCAACGACCCGAAGCCGGAGAATATGCCGTTGCTGGAGGACTTGTATAACGCCCTCCGTGCGCAGGATGAAAAGGAAGCGCAGTACATTGCCACTGCATTGGAAATCTACGTCACCGGTTCTCTGAATGTGTTCAACCATCACACGAACGTGGATGTGAACAGCCGCATCGTCTGCTATGACATCAAGGAGCTGGGCAAGCAGCTCAAAAAAATCGGGATGCTGGTGGTGCAGGATCAGGTCTGGAACCGTGTGACCATCAACCGCGCCGCCCATAAAACGACCCGCTACTATCTTGACGAGTTCCATCTTCTCTTAAAGGAAGAACAGACGGCTTCGTACAGCGTGGAAATTTGGAAGCGCTATCGCAAATGGGGCGGAATCCCCACCGGGATCACGCAAAATGTCAAAGACCTGTTATCCAGCCGCGAGGTTGAGAACATCTTTGAGAACAGCGATTTCATCTATATGCTCAATCAGGCCGCTGGCGACCGGCAGATTCTTGCAAAGCAGCTCAACATTTCGCCGCATCAGCTCTCCTATGTGACCCACTCCGGCGAGGGCGAGGGGCTGCTGTTCTACGGCAACACGATCCTGCCCTTCATTGACCACTTCCCCAAGGACACCGAGCTGTACCGCGTCATGACCACCAAACCGCAAGAGGTGGCGTCGGCATGAAAAGAGAACCGCGTTTACAGTTTTCCGACGCCGATCTTGCCGAGCCGAAGCTGGAAAAGCCCATCAAGCGGGTGAAAAAAGTGGAGGCCAAGGCGGATAAGGCGCAGGCGAAAATCCCCAAGAAAACCGTGGTCAAAAAGGAACGCGGCTTTGATCCGGCCACCGGCAAGGTCAAAACGCAGCTCCGTTTTGAGGAAGTGGATAAGAAAAAGCCGCCCTCAAAGCTGACCCATGCCGTGCAGGATGCCCCCGCCAACCTCATTCTCTCTCAGGTTCATCGGGAGGTGCGGCAGAGCGAGGATGACAATGTAGGCGTAGAGGCCGCGCACAAGGTAGAGCAAGCCGTGGAGAGCGGCGGGCGGCTGGTGCAGTCTGCCCACCGCGCCCATCAGCTCAAGCCTTATCGTGCTGCCATCCGTGCAGAGAAAAAGCTGGAACGAGCCAATCTTGACGCGCTCCAGAAGAAAGCAGAGATCGACAGCCCCACCAGCAATCCCGTTTCCAAATGGCAGCAGAAGCAGGCAATTAAGAAGCAGTATGCCGCTGCCAAGCACAATCAGGCGGCGCAGACTACGGCAAAGGCGGCAGAGAATACCGCCAAGGCCGCGAAAAAAGCCGCTGAAAAGGCTGAGAAAGCTGGCAAATATGTGTGGGAACACCGGCGCGGCTTTGCCATTGCCGCCGCAATTCTGCTGATGCTGGCGTTTCTGCTCAACGGCCTGTCCTCCTGCTCGGTGATAATGGATGGCGTCGGCTCTGGGATCGCGGCCAGCACTTATCCATCGCAGGACGCCGATATGCTGGGCGCGGAAGCGCAGTATTGCGAAATGGAAGCAGAGCTTCAGCGCTACCTCGACACCTACGAAAGCACCCATGACTACGATGAGTACCACTTTGATCTGGACATCATCGAGCATGACCCCTATGTACTCATTTCCATGATTACGGCGCTGCATCAAGGGGAATGGACGCTGGATGAGGTGCAGGGTACGCTCCAAATGCTCTTTGACCGCCAGTACATTTTGACCGAGGATGTGGTGGTGGAAACCCGCTACCGCACAGAAACCGACACATGGACGGACGCGGACGGCAACACCCATACGGACACCTATCAGGTGCCGTATGACTACTACATCTGCACGGTCACGCTGGAAAACTTCAATCTCTCCCATGTTCCCGTTTACATTATGAGCGAAGAACAGCTCGGAATGTACGCCACCTATATGGCCACCCTCGGCAACCGTCCCGACCTGTTCCCCGGTTCAGGCTACATCGGCAAGTATGTGGAGGGCAGCTATACCGACTACGACATTCCCCCGGAGGCGCTGGACGATGAGGTATTTGCCGCCATCATCAAGGAAGCGGAAAAGTATCTCGGCTACCCCTATGTTTGGGGCGGCAGCAGCCCCTCCACCTCGTTTGACTGTTCGGGCTTCGTCAGTTGGGTCATCAATCATTCCGGTTGGGATGTGGGCAGGCTGGGGGCGCAGGGGCTTTGCAATATCTGTACGCCTGTATCCTCTGCCAATGTCAAACCGGGCGATCTGGTGTTTTTCACCGGAACGTATGATACCCCCGGTGTCAGCCATGTGGGTATCTACGTCGGCAACAATATGATGATCCACTGCGGAGATCCGATCTCTTATGCAAACTTAAATTCAAGCTATTGGCAGTCCCATTTCTACCGTTATGGGCGCTTGCCGTAAAGGAGAGTGAACGATATGAACCCGAAAATCATGAAGCTCCGTGGAGAGCTGGAGAAGAACAAAGGCAAAATCTCTGATCTGCAAGGCCGCAACCGCGAGCTGGAAAAGCAGATTCGTGAGCTGGAGGACACCGACATCATCGGCATGGTGCGTGAGAACGGCATGACGATGGAGCAGTTTGCCGAGCTGTTCCGCCGTATGCAGGCCGCGCCTACACCGGCCACTTCGGAAAAGGAGGCGTTGAACCATGACTAAGAACACACCACGCATTTTTATCAGTCTGCTGCTGATGCTCCTGTGTATCGGGATTCTCCCCGTTTCCGCCTTTGCCAGCGGCGGTGATTATCCAGATGATGCGCTGCCTGCCACCGAAAGCATCGCCGCAGACGCGCAGGAAACAAAACAGATCGGCACGGTCACGACCAACGGCGGCAACCTGAACGTCCGCACCGGCGCGGGACTGGACAACACCGCGTTTACGCAGCTCCCCAACGGCACGGTGGTCGATGTGATTGGCAGGGACGGCGATTGGGTAAAAATCCTGCTGCCCGCCCGTGTGGGCTATGTGTACGGCGGCTATCTGACCGTCACCGACGCCGCCGACAGTACCGTGAGCATCGGCGGCATTACGCTTCCGTTTGATGAAAAGGAGCTGGCCGACCTCTGGCAGCTCCTTGTCGGCAGCATGACGGGCGGCAGCGACGCGCTGACACCGGACGGCAATCTGACGCTGATCGACGATATTGGCACCAGTACCAAGGCTGGAAAACAGTTCATTACGCTGGAAAGCAAGAACGGCAATACATTTTACCTGATTATTGACCGTGACGATGAGGGCGAAGAAACCGTCCACTTCTTGAATCAGGTGGATGAGGCTGACCTGATGGCGCTGACCGGCGAGGAAGAAACGCCCGCCACTTGCTCCTGCACCACAAAATGCGTGGCCGGTACGGTCAATACATCCTGCCCCGTCTGCGCGGTCAACATGACCGAGTGCGCGGGCAAGGAGGCAAAGCCCGAAGTCCCCACTGAGCCGACAGAACCCGCCGCCGAGGAACCGGAGAAAAAGAGCGGCATGGGCGGCATCCTCGTCGTCCTGCTGATCATCGCGCTGAGCGGCGGTGCTGCGTTCTACATCTTCAAGCAGAAAAAGGCCAAGCCGCAGACCAAAGGCAGCGCCGATCTGGACGATTATGACTACGGCGAGGACGAATATGAGTTTGAGCCGTATGAGGACGAACCGGAACAGGATACTACGGAGGATACGAACGCATGAGATATTTCACCAATAATCCGCTGGAACGCCTGATGATGCAGAAGCCGAAAGCAGCGCGGGAGGACAGCCCTCCCGACGCTGCCAAGGAACACTTCTGCTACGGCTGCAAGCGCTTCGGACAGAGCTGCGTTCGCCCCTGCTACCGTGACGTAAAGAGAATGGAGGCTGCACCATGCGCCTTGTGATCGCCGAAAAACCCTCCGTGGCGCAGAGCATCGCCGCCGTGCTGGGGGCAAAATCACGGCATGACGGGTATCTGGAGGGCAGCGGGTATATCGTGTCGTGGTGCTTTGGGCATCTGGCAGAGCTGGCCGACGCCGCCGTTTACAATGCCGATGATGCCAAATGGACGCTGGCGGCGCTGCCCATCATTCCTACCTCGTTCCGCTTCATCGTCCGCTCTGAAAAGCAGAAGCAGTTTGACATTCTGCGGGAGCTGATGCGCCGGGAGGATGTGGCAGAGGTGGTCAACGCCTGCGACGCTGGGCGCGAGGGCGAGCTGATCTTCCGCACGGTTTACTGCCTTGCGGGATGCTCCAAGCCGATTCTGCGGCTTTGGATTTCTTCAATGGAGGATGATGCCATCCGCAGCGGCTTCCAGCAGCTTAGGTCTGGGCGCGACTATGACGGCCTGCATCAATCTGCCCTGTGCCGTGCCAAGGCCGATTGGCTGGTGGGCATCAACGCCACGCGGTATTTCTCCCTGACGTATGGACGCACATTGAACATCGGGCGCGTCATGTCGCCCACGCTGGCGCTGCTGGTACAGCGTGAGGCGGAGATCTCCGCATTTGTGGCAGAGCCGTTCTACACCGTCCAGCTTGATTGCGGCTTCCCCGCCGCGACAGACCGAATGAAAGACAGAAAGGATGCCGATGCCATCGCCAACGCCTGCAAGGGCAAGACAGTAACCGTCAAAAGCGTGGAGCGCAAGGAAAAGTCTGAGAAAGCGCCCGCGCTCTACGATTTGACCTCCCTCCAGCGCGACGCCAACCGCGTTCTCGGCTACACCTCCCAGCAGACCCTCGACTATCTCCAAGCGCTCTATGAAAAGAAGCTCTGTACCTACCCGCGCACCGACAGCCGCTATCTGACCGACGATATGGAGGGCAGCGTCCCCGGCCTTATCGCCGCCGCTGCCGCTGTCTGCGGCATGGAGAAGCCACCGACCATCTGCGCCAAGCAGGTGTGCAGAAGCAAAAAAGTCACCGATCACCACGCTATCGTCCCCACCATCAGCGCGGAAAAGGTAGATATGGCCTCTCTGCCGCTGGGCGAACGCGAGGTGCTGAAGCTGGCGGCGAAAGGCTTGCTTCGTGCGGTGGATGAACCACATCGCTACGCAGAAACGGTCATTACGGTGGACTGTGCCGGTCAGAGCTTCACCGCCAAGGGCAAAACCGTCCTTGCTCCCGGCTGGAAGCGCTATGAGCAGGAGCAGACGGAGGCAGCGCCCGCGCTGCCGGTGGTAACGGAGAATCAGACGCTTTCCGTATCTGCCGCATCGGTCAAGACCGGAAAAACCACGCCGCCCAAGCATTTCACCGAGGATACGCTGCTGGCTGCGATGGAGAACGCGGGCAAGGAGGATATGCCAGATGATGCCGAGCGCAAGGGCATCGGAACCCCGGCGACCCGCTCCGGTATCATTGAAAAGCTGGTGTCCTCCGGTTTTGTGGAGCGCAGGAAGTCCAAAAAGATCACAAATCTGCTGCCCACCTCCACCGGCACGGCGCTTATCACCGTTCTGCCTGAACAGCTCCAGTCTCCGCAGCTCACCGCTGAATGGGAGCACCGCCTGAAAGAGATCGAGCGCGGTGAAATCGCCCCGGACAGCTTCATGGATGGGATCGCCGCCATGCTACATGAGCTGGTGCAGACCTACAAACCCATCCCCGGTGCGGAAGTCCTGTTCCCCTCCGGGCGTGAGGTGGTCGGCAAGTGTCCCCGCTGCGGGGCCGAGGTGACGGAATCGCAGAAGGGCTTTTTCTGTGAGAATCGTTCTTGCGCATTTGTCCTCTGGAAAAACAGCCGATTCTTCGCCGCCAAGAAAAAGGCGCTGACGAAATCTCTTGCCGCTGCGCTTTTGAAAAATGGCCGCGCCCCGCTGAAAGGCTGCTACTCCGAAAAGACAGGGAAAACCTATGATGCCAGCGTTCTTTTGGAGGACGATGGGCAACGCGCGGGCTATAAGCTGGTGTTCGACAATGGCTGATGCGCCGCGTATGGATCACAAGCAGCTCCGCCGCGCCAAGAAGCTCATTCGGAAGCTCTGCTGTAATTACGATCACGGCAACTGCCTTGCTCTGGATGATGGAGAGCCTTGCGCCTGCGTACAGGGTATTTCCTACTCGCTGCTGTGCAACTGGTTCCGAAACGCGGTGCTTCCCGCCGACCATGAGCTGCTGGCCGACGTGATGCGGGAAAGGCCGGGAAAGCGCTGCGCCGTCTGCGGTAAGCCGGTCTATTCTTCCTCCAATCGCGCCAAATATTGCCCCGCCTGCGCCAAGCAGGAGCGCCGAAAGCAGGACGCCAAACGAAAGCGTGAACAATACTGGAACCTCCGCAAATAGAGGGCGTAAAAGCCCCGTGCCGCAAGGCTTTTTCCATGCGGAATCACAAGGGGCTGCGTCATTCTATCCGCAAGTCCGAAAACAACGTCTATATGCGGAGAATCGCCCCTGTGCAGAATGTGTTTTCTTCTGCGCAGGGGCGCTATTTTTTCTGAAAGGAGATCATCATGGCTGAAAAGCAAACCAACAAAGACCGGATGCGGGAGATCGTTGACAGCATCGAAAATGGCATCAAGGAGCTGTTCGAGAGCGATAAGTACCGGCAGTATCTCTCCACTATGAGCCGCTTTCACCGCTACTCGGTCAATAATACCATGCTCATCTATATGCAGCGCCCCGACGCCACCCATGTGGCGGGCTTCAACAAGTGGCGCGATCAGTTCGGCAGGAACGTCCTGAAAGGCGAAAAAGGTATCCGCATCATCGCTCCCACGCCCTATAAGAAAAAGGTCGAGGAAATCAAGACCGACCCCGAAACCAATGCGCCGGTGCTGGACGCGGACGGCAAGGCCATCATTGAGGAAAAGGAAATCCGTATCCCTATGTTCAAGGTGGTGTCCGTCTTTGATGTGTCACAGACTGCGGGAAAGCCCTTGCCCCAGCTTGCCGCCGATCTGAGCGGCAATGTGCAGCAGTATGAGGTTTTCATGGAGGCGCTGCGCCGTGCTTCTCCCGTTCCGATGGAGATAAAGCCCGTTGCGCGGGATACGGACGGCTTTTTCAGCATTAAGGCGCAGAGCATCACCATCCGCGCCGGTATGAGTGAGGTGCAGACGGTATGTGCCGCCGTCCATGAGATCGCTCACGCCAAGCTCCACGACTATGAACACATGACGGAGCTTGCGGACGATGGTGAGACGATCCTTGTCCCCGGAGAAAAGAGCCGTAACACCGAGGAGGTTGAGGCCGAAAGCATCTCCTATGCGGTCTGTCAGTATTACGGCATTGAAACGGGAGAAAACAGCTTCGGCTATATCGCCACATGGTCAAAGGGCAAGGAGCTGAAAGAACTTCGCGCCAGTCTGGAAACCATCAACAAGACGGCTTCCGAGCTGATTACGGACATTGACCGGCATTTTGTGGAGATTTGCAAGGAGCGCGGCATAGACCGGGAGAATTTGGCCGCTGCGGAGCAGCCAAGCGTGGAAACGCCAGAGGAGGAAAAGCTCTACATGGTGGACAACGACAAATACATTCACGTTCAGCGCAGCGACACAGGCATTGATTACACCATCTATGACGCCGGTTCCGCAAAAGTGTTGGATGGCGGCGTACTCGACGGCACCGAACAGCAACTGTCCGCAGCGGTGCTTGAAATTTGTAAGCTCCACAACATCGGTGATGCTGCGCCGATCCGCCTTGCGCCGCTGGAGCTGTTGAAAGACTTGCAGGAGGCAAACGAGCTGCCCCTCGGTGCCGCCGAACAAATCACCAGCACAGTCGTTGTTCCCACCGATGCGGCAGATAATATGCTCCCGGAGCTGGAACAGGCCACCCCGATGCCCGATCCCACGCTGACGGTGGACGATATGCGCAGCTATGGGTATCTGGACGGCGATATGCTCCCGCTTTCCAAAGACCGGGCGCTGGAGCTGCTGGAGCATGACATCACGGTTTATATGCTCCATCCCGGCAACACCGAGGAAATGGTCTTTGAAGCCGAGGACATCATCAAGCACGACGGAATGTTCGGCGTCACAAGACCGGATTGGGATGCGGTCAAAGGCCATATCCCACCCCGCGATGTGGAGCAGCGTTTTTTGAACAGTCCCACCGATTCTATGGCGATCTACCAACTGCGCCGGGATGCGCCGGTGGAGCTGCGTTTTGCCAACCTCGGCAGTCTGGCCGCGCCGCCTGACCCGGCCAACTATGAAGCCGTCTATACCCGTGAGGTGTACCCGGACGATGATACCAGCAGAATCCTTGAAAACTTCTACTATATTTTCAACGACGAGCGCCCCGGCGATTTTGTGGGACACAGCCTCTCCGTCAGCGACATCGTTGCGCTGAAACAGGACGGCAAGGTATCCTATCACTACTGTGACAGCATGGGATTTCAGGAGCTGCCCGCCTTTCAGAAACCGGAGAATTACCTGAAAGCCGCCGAAATGTCGATGGAGGACGATTACGGCATGATCGACGGCATTATCAACAACGGCCCCAAACAGCCCACCGTCGCCGACCTTGAAGCACAGGTCAAGGCCGGTATGTCCATCTCCTTGATGGATTTGGCAGAGGCGGCACACCGGGAAAAGAAGAAATCTGTGCTGGAGCAGCTCAAAAGCCAACCGGCCCAAGAACGTCCACACAAAACAGCGCCCAAAAAGAGCGCGGAAAAGGAGCTTTGATATGAACATCACCTTTGAAGAACGCCAGCTTATGAGCCTCTACAACACCGGCACCCGCACGGGCTTGATCGCGGCGCTGGAGGAAATGCGCGGCTACCTCGCTGCGGATGAAACGGAGCTGCGGGAGCTGACGGACAGCGCCATCGCAAAGCTGCGCAGGATGAGCGACGCGGAATATGACGCGCTCGACCTGTTCCCCGATTTTGAAAAGGAGGATATGGATGCCGAGTAAAGTACAGCTCTATGCGCAGATGGCAGACCGCACGGCGGAGCAGATCACGGGAAGCTACCAGAAGTGGACGGCATTTCTGACCACCGCCGCAAGGCTGTATAAGTACCCCTACAATGAACAGCTCATGATTTTCGCCCAGCGCCCGGAAGCCACGGCCTGTGCGGAATACGACCTTTGGAATAAGCAGATGCGCCGCTATGTGCGGCAAGGCAGCAAGGGCATCGCCCTTGTGGATACCAGCAGCGACCAACCTAAACTCCGATATGTATTTGATGTTTCCGATACGGGCGGCGGCGAGAACTCTCGCCGCCCTTATCTTTGGGAATACCGGCAGGAGCATCGTGAGGTCGTATCTGCGGCGCTGGAGCAGCGCTTCGACGTTTCCGGTGAAAACGGACTTGCCGATCAGATGGAGCGTGTGGCGGCGCAGCTTGTAGATGAATACTGGCACGACAACTGGCGCGATATTGTCGGCATCGTTGACGGTTCCTTTCTGGAAAGTTATGATGATTTCAACATCGGAGCCGCTTTTCGGAACGCCGCCGTTGTCAGCACCACCTATGCGTTGCTGTCCCGCTGCGGGATGCAGCCGGGAGATTACTTCGAGCATGAGGATTTTCTGAATGTCTTTGATTTCAACACCCCGCAGACCGTCGCCGCTCTTGGAACGGCCATCAGCCAGTCCAGCGAGCTGGTGCTGCGGCAGATCGAAGTCACCATCAAGAATTATGAGCGCGAGAAACTCGCGGAAAGGAGCGAAAGCCATGAGCGAACTGACCTACACCCGCAGCGGGGATTATCTGATTCCCGACCTGAGCCTGACAGAGCAGCCGCAAGCCCCGCTGGGCAAGTACGGCAGGATGCGGAAGGATTACTTGAAGGAGCATCGTCCGGTGCTGTGGAACAGCCTGCTGCTGTCCGAGAGGCTGTACCCCCATCTGCGGGAGATCGACGAGGCAGCGAACAACCGACTGGAACAGATGATGCCGGAGCTGATGAAGTCAGCTGGCGTGACGGAAGCGCTGAAAGCCAGCGACCCGATGAAGTGGGTAGGGCTGATGAACACGCTGAAAGCGCAGGCCGAGGAAATGATCCTCACGGAACTGGTGTTCAGCTAAATATGTTCGATGCCCCTGCTGGGGCACAGATGTCCTTCTTCCCCTCAGAGGCAGAACAAATTCAATTCATCGCAGAAGCGGAGAGTGTAACACCCTCCGCTTTTTCTATGTTCATTTCTCAGGATGATATTGACCACATCCTGCGCGCGGGCGGTAATGCGGATGCAGCGCGGATGAAAATTGCTGCGGAATTCTCCAAGCAAAAGCCTTTAGAGGATCGCGCGGTATTTCTCGAAAAGCTCTACTACGGCGGCAACGGCCTGATTACGGATAACGGCAGGTTTTCCGCATGGTACGGGGACGATGGTATCCATATTACAACCGGAGATACCTCTCGCTATCTTCGTTCTGCCCAAGTGATAGGCTGGGCAGATGCGGCGGAGCGTATTGAGGAGCTTCTGGACGGCGGCACATTTGCCACCAATCTTGAAGTCACAGAAGCCCCGCGCTATGAGCGGCTGGGTATTGCTGTGGATGTCTGGAATCTTTATCACGATTTCTCGGATGAAGCAAAATCGCTGGGGTATCTGTCCTGCTTGGGCAATATCCATAGCACCAGCTTTCCAGAGGAAACGGAGCGCCTGACGGATGATCTGCTGAATCCGGAGTTTCGGGAAAGGCTTCTGGCAGAACACAGAGTATTTCTTGACGCATACCGTGAGAACCGGGAGCTTCTGCGTTTCCATTTCCACCGTCCGCAGGCGCTTCTTACACGTATGGAAGATCTGTCATTGCCGCGCAAAGAATATCACTCCGATATGGCGGCTGTTCCGAAGACGGGCCGGTTTATCACTGAAGATGAAATTGCGGCTTCTCTTGCAAATGGAAGCGGCTTTGAGGGTGGAAAGACCCGCATCCATGAGTTTTTCCAGACTCCGCACACGACAAAAGAGAGCGCTGATTTTCTGAAAAAAGAGTATGGCATCGGAGGACGCACCCATGCTGTATCCAGAGAAAGCGGCAGCTATGAAGATCACGGCAGCAAAGGCATTGTGCTGAAAAAGAACGGCTGTGCAGACATTCAGATGAATTGGAACAAGGTCGCTTCGCGCATCTCGGAGCTGGTTCGGTTGAACCGCTACCTTACGCCGGATGAGCAGGCAGCCTATGACAAGGAAATGGCGCAGGACGCCATGCGGAACGCGGTTTATAACGACTATAACGACGTAAAGGCGGCGCACCCCGATGAAATTGTGCTGTATCAGGTTGGGGACTTCTTCGAGCTGTATGGCGAGGATGCGCGGGCAGTTGCAGATGATCTCAGCCTTGAGCTGACGCGCCGCAATTTGGAGGGAGTAGGCCGTGTTACCATGTGCGGCTTCCCTGCAAAGGATTTGGAGAAATACGTTGAAAAGCTGCGGGAAAAGCATGATGTAACAATTTCGCGCATTGGCGATTCCGGCCATGAACACACGGCATATACGCTTCCGTCCATCGACCACGAGGCAGAACAGGCCATCAATGCTTATGAAGCAGATTTCGGCGCGGACGGCACGAGGGTGTTCCGCGATCCTGCCGCCGACGCGCCGCAGCCCACGGTACGGGAGCTGTTTGACGGGTACAAGCTGACCGTTGGCAACGCACTTTCCAAAGATACGGCTTTTGTCAATGCCTGCCGCAATTCAGACCGCCAGAACGCTTATCTGGAGGGTGCGGACGCTATCCGTCGTATTGTCACGGCATCTGATGATCTCCAGCTTGTCCGCCTGTACTTTGATATGCCCGCGTTCCATAACCGGCTGCATCAGGAGCTTTTGGAGGAACTGTATCCCACGCTGGCAGCGACGGTCGCATCCTCTCCCTATCAGATCACACAGGAGGACATTGACAACGCGCTTCTGGATTGGCACAACAACCTAAAGGGCAAGCAGGAAGTCGCACTATATATGCAGGCGCATGGGCGAGAACGCAGCACCGCCGCATGGCTGGCTGAAAAATATGGCTGGGAAGATAGCAAAACTCCCATGTATATCCATGTAGGAAACGCCGAGCCGGTGACGCTCACATGGGCGCAGGTACAGCGGCGGTTGGCACAGCTCATCCGCGAGAATAAATTTTACGATGAGAATGAGCGACTGCGGTTATTTTCACCTGACCGATACTCCATTCGTCTGCATCCCGGCGAGGGCGGAATTACCGGCATTTGGGATGAGGTGTTGGAACGGTTCTGCGGAGATGGGGAACAAACGCTCCGCTTTGCAGAACAGAATAACGCCATTGCTTACTTGGCTGGCATCAAACGGGATATGGGAATTGAGCTATCCCCTCCGGCGTTTACAACACCGCTTGGCTATACTTATCATATTGGAGATCGCATTTCATCCATAGAGTTAGACCACATAGCAGCAGTTGGCGCTATCGCGCGTGTAGATGAAGATCACGTCTGGCACACATTACCGAACGCACCCGGACAGGAACCTGTCAGCATCGACCGCAATTCCTTTGAACGCTACCTCGACACCAGATATTTCGAGGTTTCTGAACCGGAGCCGCAGCGCGTCATTGCGGCGCAGCACACAGAACAGCCAACCCCGGAGACGCCGCAAGCGGTTCAAAACCTTATGGGGCAGCGCGTGGAAATTGATGGTAAGTTCTATAACGTTGATTCCGCAGATGAAACTGTCGCGCATCTCAGCGTCGTTTCATCCTCCAGCGAGAGCAATCACGAGCCGGAACACAGAACCGAACCGGTTTCTGCTGTCCTCACACGAATTGCAGATCAGGGTCGTGAGCTTGCGCCGAATATTTTGGCATATCAGGCGCTTCGTGCAGAGCACCCCGAAAAGCTCATCGGTGTCCGTGTCGGAGAACGGCTGCTTTTTTATGGCGCGGATGCAGAACGCGCCGCCAGCGCTTTGAATCGCCGCCTGCTGCAACGCGATATTCCCGGTATGGGCGAAACCGCTGTGACCGGCTATGATTTTGGACAATGGGCAAGCGCCGCAAAGCGGCTGCTGGAGCATGGACACAGCTTCGTGTTTGCGCAGCCAAATGAAACCGACGGCTATGATGTTATCAACGAGGCCGATGCCAAGGAGTATATCCCCATTGGCATGGAGCTGGAGATTGACGGACGGAAGTTTGTCATTGACAGCGTAAATTTCGGCACGGATGAAGTATCTCTGCGCGATGTGACTTTTCAAAACAGGCAGGGCTTTCCCATCTTCCGCGCTGAACACATTGCGTTTATACGCTCGTTTGTTGAAGAGCAGGAACGGGAGCAGCCGCAGCCTGTCACCAAACCCGTCGCGTTCTATCCTGCCGAGAAAACGCACTTGCCCTACGACATAGAAATCCAAACGCTGCACATCCCGGAACCGGAGCATGACCCGCCCTCTGCGGAACCTGTCGAGCCTGAACCACCCGCCATGAGCGAGGAAGAAAGGCTGACTCTGGAGCAGGAAGGGCGCGCGGCACTTTCGGAAATGGGCGAGTTCGTGCCTGATTTTGATGATGCCATCTCACAGGCCGAGATCGACGAGCCTCCCGCACACCGTCCTGCGGTATCTATCCCCGTTGACGGCGAGTGGCAGGGCTTTCCCAGCGTTGCCGCTGCGGAGCAGGCCGCTTACGCTGACTTCAAGGCGGCAAGCCACCGCGACGCGCAGAATTTCCACATCACCGATGATGCCCTCGGCGTCGGCGGCGCAAAAGCAAAGTTTCGGGCAAATATGGCGGCGATTCACCTCCTGCAAGAGCTGGAGTTTGAGGGCATACAGGCCAGCCCGGAGCAGCAGGAAATCCTCTCCCGCTATGTGGGCTGGGGCGGTTTGGCTGATGCGTTCGACGAGAATAAGCCAAACTGGTCGGACGAGTTTGCAGAGCTGTACGCCACACTCTCCCCGGAGGAATACGCTGCGGCCAGAGCGTCCACGCTGAACGCCCACTACACCAGCCCCACCGTCATCAAGGCAATCTATGAAGCGGTCGGCAATATGGGCTTCCAGAGCGGTAACATTCTGGAGCCGTCTATGGGCGTTGGCAACTTTTTTGGCCTGCTGCCGGAGCAGATGCAGGGCAGCAAGCTCTACGGCGTGGAGCTGGACAGCATCACCGGACGCATTGCCAAGCAGCTTTATCCCAAGGCGGACATTACCATCGCGGGCTTTGAAACAACGGACAGAAAAGACTTCTATGACCTCGCCGTGGGCAACGTCCCGTTCGGACAATATCAGGTAGATGACCGGGCTTATAACAAGCTCGGTTTTTCCATTCACGACTACTTCTTTGCCAAAACCCTCGACCAAGTGCGTCCGGGCGGCGTGATTGCGTTTGTGACCTCCCGCTACACGATGGACAAGCAATCGCCCGAAGTCCGCAGGTACATCGCGCAGCGGGCGGAACTGCTGGGTGCCATTCGTCTGCCCAACAATGCGTTCCGCGCCAACGCCGGTACGGATGTGGTTTCGGACATTCTCTTTCTCCAAAAGCGTGACCGTCCCATTGAGATCGAACCGGATTGGGTACACCTCGGCCAGAACGAGGATGGCTTTGCCATCAACCGCTATTTTGTTGACCACCCGGAGATGATCCTCGGCAGGCAGACCTCCGAAAGCACCCAATACGGCAAGCAGGATTTTACCGTTGTCCCCATTGAGGGGCTGGCACTTGCAGATCAGCTCCATGATGCCGTGAAAAACATTCGCGGCGCCTATCAGGAAGCGGAGCTGCCAGAGCTGGGCGAGGGCGAACAGATCGACACGTCCATCCCCGCAGACCCCAATGTGAAAAACTACTCCTACACCGTGGTGGACGGCGAGGTGTACTACCGGGAAAACAGCCGCATGGTCAAACCGGAGCTGAACGCCACCGCCGCCGAGCGCATTAAAGGCATGGTCGCGCTGCGGGATTGTGTGAATGAGCTGATTGCCCTGCAAATGGACGAGTACAGCGTAGAAAGCCGGATTCAGGAAGCGCAGACCGAGCTAAACCGCCTCTATGATGCGTTCTCCGCAAAACATGGCCTAATCAATGACCGTGCGAACCGTCTTGCGTTCTCTGACGATTCCTCTTACTACCTCCTGTGTTCACTGGAAGTGCTGGACGACGACGGAAAGCTGGAGCGCAAGGCGGATATGTTCCACAAGCGCACCATCAAGCAGCAGCGCAGCGTAGATTCTGTGGATACCGCCAGCGAAGCCCTTGCTGTCTGCATCGGAGAAAAAGCCTGCGTCGATCTCGACTTTATGGCCTCCCTCATGGGCAGCAGCGAAAAGATTCCACAGATCGTTGAGGATTTGAAGGGCGTCATTTACAAGGAACCCAACAGTGGCCCATTTGACTTGCAGGACGGCGGCGAGCATTGGGCAAAGGGCTGGCAGACGGCGGACGAATATCTCTCCGGCAACGTCCGGCAGAAGCTTCGCACCGCGCAGCGTGTGGCAGCGCGCGACCCGTTCTTTGCCGGAAATGTGGATGCCCTGATTGCCGCCCAGCCGAAAGACCTTGAAGCCAGTGAGATTGAGGTGCGGCTGGGTGCGACATGGTTTGATAAGAAGTACATCGAGCAATTCATGTACGAAACCTTTGAAACGCCCCGCTATCTGCGCGGACAGATCGAGATCAGCTATGTCCCGTACACCGCAGAATGGCAGGTTTCCCGCAAGAGCATGGTGCGCTACAACGACGTGGCGGCATTCACCACCTACGGCACAGACCGCGCCAGCGCCTACCGGTTGCTGGAGGATGCGCTGAATCTCCGCGATATTCGCATCTACGATACCATTGAGGACGCAGACGGACGGGAGCGCCGTGTCCTCAACGCCAAGGAAACCACCCTTGCCGCGCAGAAGCAGCAGCTTATCCGGGATGCGTTCAAGGACTGGATTTGGAAAGACCCGGAGCGGCGCGAAACGCTGGTACGGCAATACAACGAGGAAATGAACAGCACTCGTCCCCGCGAGTATGACGGCAGCCACATCGTTTTCTCCGGTATGAACCCGGAAATCACCCTCCGAGAGCATCAGAAAAACGCCATCGCCCATGTGCTGTACGGCGGGAATACGCTGCTGGCACACGAAGTTGGCGCGGGAAAAACCTTTGAAATGGTAGCCTCTGCGATGGAATCCAAGAGGTTGGGACTGTGCCAGAAATCCATTTTTGTCGTGCCGAACCATCTGACGGAACAGTGGGCGTCCGAGTTTTTGCGGCTCTACCCTTCGGCCAACATCCTTGTCACTACCAAGAAGGACTTTGAAACCCACAACCGCAAGAAATTCTGCGCCCGTATCGCCACCGGCGACTATGACGCCGTTATCATCGGCCACAGCCAGTTTGAGCGTATCCCCATCAGTCCGGAGCGGCAGGAACAGCTCCTTCACCAGCAGATTGAGGAAATCACCGATGGTATTCAGGATACCAAGCTCGCAGGCGGCAACAGCTTTACCATCAAGAGCTTGGAGCGCACGAAAAAGGGGCTGGAGGCGCGGCTGAAAAAGCTGCAAGCCAGCGACCGCAAGGATGATGTGATTTACTTTGAACAGCTCGGCGTAGACAGGATGTTTGTGGACGAGTCGGACAATTATAAAAATCTTTTCCTCTATACAAAGATGCGCAACGTGGCAGGGCTTTCCACCACCGATGCGCAGAAATCCTCGGATATGTTCTCCAAGTGCCGCTACATGGATGAGCTGACCGGCGGGCGCGGCGTGGTATTTGCCACCGGCACCCCGGTTTCCAACTCCATGACAGAGCTTTACACCATCCAGCGCTATTTGCAGCATGACCGGCTGCAAGAGATGGGTATGGGCCACTTTGATTGCTGGGCAAGCCGCTTTGGTGAAACCACCACCGCGCTGGAGCTTGCCCCGGAGGGAACCGGCTACCGGGCAAGGACGCGCTTTGCAAAATTTTTCAACTTGCCCGAATTGATGAATCTGTTCAAAGAGGTCGCCGACATCAAAACGGCGGATCAGCTCCACTTACCCACGCCGGAGGTTGCGTATCACACCATCGCCACCAAACCCACACAGATCCAGCAGGACATGGTGAAAGCCCTCTCGGAACGAGCGTCCAAGGTACACAGCGGTGCGGTCAGCCCGGATGTGGACAATATGCTCAAAATCACCTCGGACGGACGCAAGCTGGGGCTTGACCAGCGCATCATCAATCCCATGCTCCCCGACGAAGAAACCACCAAGGTCAATCAGTGCGTGGCGAACATTCTCCAATACTGGCGTGACGGCGAGGAGGAAAAACTGACACAGCTTGTGTTTTGCGACATTTCTACGCCAAAGACCACGCCCTCGCAGCGGGCGGCAAAGGCTTCCCCCGGTACGCTGGACAGCCCGGAAATCCATGCGCTGGAGAGCGCGATTTCATTGGAGGAAAGCACGGAAACGCCGTTCACGGTCTATGAGGATGTGCGCCAAAAGCTCATTGACGCCGGTATGCCCCCGGAACAGATCGCGTTCATCCACGATGCCAATACGGAGGTCAAAAAGCGGGAACTGTTCGCAAAGGTACGCAGCGGTCAAGTGCGCGTCCTGATGGGCAGCACGGCCAAAATGGGCGCGGGCACCAACGTGCAGGATCGTTTGGTCGCACTTCACGATTTGGATTGCCCGTGGCGTCCCCGTGATCTCACGCAGAGAAAAGGCCGTATCGAGCGTCAGGGCAATCAGAACAAGCTCGTTCATGTCTGCCGCTATGTGACCGAAGGGACGTTTGACGCCTACCTCTGGCAAACGGTGGAAAATAAACAGAAATTCATCTCTCAGATCATGACCTCAAAATCTCCGGTTCGCTCCTGCGAGGATGTGGACGCTACAGCGCTGTCCTTTGCGGAGATCAAGGCGCTGTGTGCCGGTGATCCCCGCATCAAAGAGCGCATGGATTTGGACATTGAGGTGTCTAAGCTCAAAATTATGAAGGCAGACCACAACAGCAAGCAATTCCGATTGGAGGACAGTCTGCTGAAATACTTCCCGGAAAAGATAGAAGAACACAAGGGCTTTGTTCGTGGGCTGGAGGCGGATATGCAGACCCTCGCGGCGCATCCGCTCCCGGCAGAGGGCTTTGTCGGCATGGAGATTCGCGGCGACCGGCTCACCGATAAGGAAAACGCCGGTGCCGCGCTGCTGGACACCTGCAAGGAGGTCAAGGGCAAAGACCCGGTACAGATCGGCAGCTATCGCGGCTTTACCATGTCCGTTGCTTTTGATTCCATGTGGAAAACGTACACGCTGACGCTGAAAGGCCAGATGACCCATCGTGTTGAACTCGGTTCGGATGCCAGAGGCAACCTTGTCCGCATCGAGAACGCGCTGGATAAAATGCCGGAGCGTCTGCGCAGCGTTCAGGAGCAGCTTGAAAACCTCTATAACCAGCAGGCGGCGGCAAAGGCCGAGGTCGGTAAGCCGTTCCCGCAGGAGCAGGAGCTGGCCGCAAAAACTGCGCGGCTCATTGAGTTGGATATGGAGCTGAATCTGGACGGCAAGGGACAGCCGCAGCCTGAGCAGGCGATTGCAAAATCGACGCGGCCTTCCGTTCTGGACAGGCTGAAAGCGCCGCCCGTTCATGGCGCACCGGAAAAGCCCCACAAGAAAGAAATGGAGGCACGATAATGAAAAATCTCCCCGTTTACAAGCACCCGGCATCCTATGCCAGAGAGCATGACGAGCTTGCGGCCTACCGCGCTTCCAATCAAGCGAACACGGCCTGCAAGGAAGCGATTGAAGCCGCCATCCGTGACCACTACCGGGATAACCGGCTGGATGCAGCGGCAGTCGATCAGGTGGTGCAGCAGTTCGGCTATGACCGCGCATTTTATATCCTCGCCATCACCGTCTGTCAAGCGGACTGGGACAGGCGCTATTCTCCCGACAACAGGGCTTGGGCCAACGCCATGTCCATCCCCGCCAATCCTGACGCATGGGGTACTGACCGCAACTGCTATCTGGCCGTCAACAGTCATCCCGGTCTGGTCAATCTGTTTCTCAGCCAGACCCGCAAAGCCTACGCGCAGGAGCGGCAGAAAACCTCTGTCCGGGATATGCTGAAAAAGCTGCCTGAAACAACTTCGCCGAAAATTTCGGCGAAGTCCAAAGCCCCGGAGCGCTGAGCGATGGCAAAGCGCAAACGGGACATTCAGCTCAAATTCCGTGTCACGCCGCAGGAACGGGAAATGATTGAAACGAAGATGGCGCAGTTCGGCACCACCAACATGGCCGCGTATCTCCGCAAAATGGCGATTGACGGATATGTGGTAAAGCTCGATCTTCCGGAGCTGCGGGAGCTGGTGTCCCTGCTTCGGTATTCCAGCAACAACCTCAATCAGCTCACCCGCCGCGCTCACGAAACAGGCCGCATCTATGAGGCCGATTTGGAGGACATTCAGCAAAGTCAGGAACGGATATGGACGGCGGCAGAGAAAATCGTTTCCTCGCTGGCGGCGCTGAAATAAGTCGCAGGGGCGGCGGAATGACCGCCGCCCCTGTCCGCACAAAAG
>OCAK01000463.1_pt1 | contig 37988 bp, 28 predicted proteins | sample 1538301 | NCBI WGS metagenome assembly OCAK01 (sample SAMEA2580285, study PRJEB22360) | human gut metagenome | biome: human gut; feature: human-associated habitat; material: faeces | place: Denmark | collected 2008/2010 | reverse complement strand
AGGTATTAATTGTCCCGGAAACCGGCGGTGTGTTAGCCGTACCGGCTGTTTCCGGTGTCCAACGTGTATCTGCGTGGAACTGCATCAAGCCACGAATTTTACCATTTCCAAAAGGTTCTCTAAAAGCTCCATCCAACAACAAGGAACGCTGTGCGGCACCAGTCCAGTTCATTGTCAGGAAAAAGCCCTTATAATTAATGCCATAATTCAATCCGAATGTATAGGCCGGACGAGTCGGGTTTCCAATAATAGTCTGGTCGTCCGAAGTAATCTCTTCGTCACCGTTCAAATCCCGGTATTTCACATCACCCGGCTTCACGGATACCCCAGGATCGGGCAAGCCAGCCACAAGTTTGCCGTTCTCTCCGAAATCCTCCTCCGTATAAAAACCGTCCGCCACATATCCGAAAAGAGCTCCTACCGGATTTCCCGTCCGCCACATATAAGGTTCATTAGGTTCTACCTCGTCCTGGAAAATAATCTTATTCTTTGAGTAGGAAACATTTGCCTGAATATTATACTGAACCTGACCGATCCTGTCATTCCACTTCACTTCTACTTCATATCCGTGATTTTTCACTTTACCCAGATTTACGGCAGGCAGAATCGAGGATGTCAGTCCCGTCAATAAAGGTATTGTCTTACGATTGATAAGAATGTCCTTACGTTCCTCGAGGAAATAATCCAAAGAGATCTTCAGACGGCTCTTCAAGAAATGAATGTCCAATCCATAGTTCTGTTTCAGCGCAGTTTCCCAAGTCACGTTAGGATTACCCAGACGTTTTTCCAACGCACCCTGGATTAACGCTTTGCTGTTATAACCAAAATTGAAGCCGTATTTATTGTTATTCCACGCGTCTACTCCGCTCAAATTCACATCATAAGAATCCGGCAGGAACAAGAAACGGTTATTTCCAAGGTTATCATTTCCGACCAAACCAACTGAAGCACGGAATTTCAGATAATCAACAACTTTCTGTTGTTTCATAAATGCTTCCTCCGACAGGATGTAACCGATAGAACCGGCAGGAAATGCGCCGAACCTCTTACCCGGAGCAAAATTCTCGGAACCATTATAACCGAAGTTGACTTCTGCCATATAACGGGATTTATAATCATACGTCAGACGTCCTACAAAACCGATGTAAGCGGACGGTACTCCCACCCATTGAGCAGGATAGTATTTTTTACTCTGATTATATAAGAACAATCCTCCGACATTATGAGAACCAAACTTACGGTTATATCTCAGACTTGCTTCCAGATACCAGTCTCTTGCTCTCGAGGAAGTTTCGTCATATTGCAAGCTCTTATTTTCTCCTTTGATCTTATAAACAATATTCTTGTTGAAATCCGGCGAATCATAACCAAGCGACGGGTCCTCCAAAGAAGACTGATAGAAAGGCATAAATTGCTCCACCTGCCCTTTACGTTTCTTAGTAAAACCATAACTCGTATTATAGGCGCCTTTTATCTCTGCTGACAGTCCTTTAGTAATAAAGTCCAATTTCTGGTTCAACAGAAGATCCAAATTCATTGTATTATTAATAGCTGTTGAATAGCCTGTCCCGTAACATTTAGGCAAAGCACTGTTACCCAAATTAATTTTATTATCAAAACGTTCTTCGGGGGTAACTATCAGCTTCCCGTCAATTACTCCCGGGCTGCTGAACGGAGTCGTCTGATTAATCAATGTCCAGATTGAATTAGTCGCATCATTAATCATCGGTTCATTCCGGTTACCTACAATACCACCGATACCAATCTTTAACGTGGTAGTCTTAGTAGCATCAAAATCCAGATTGGCCCGATAATTATACCTTTTGTATTTATAATTATTATCATATCCCACTCCTTCGAACTGTTTCAACAGGCCATTCTGATATAAGAAACCTAAAGATATGAAGTAACGTATATCCTTTGTTCCTCCGGAAATATTCAGGTTGTGTTGTGTCTGCACAGATGTCTTATTCAGCAGATATCTTCTCCAGTCGATACTGGGATACATAATGGGATCATCATTCAGTCTGAATCGTTCAACTGCATAATTATCAAATACCAAATCATTCTCGGTAGCATTTGGCTTGTCATTTGTTATAATCTCATTTCTCAAAGTTGCATACGTATAACTGTCTGCCATTTCGAGCATACGAGTAGGCATCTGAATACCAACCGAAGAATTCACCGAGATTTTCGCTTTGCCCTCCTTACCACGGCGTGTAGTTACCAAAATTACGCCATTTGCACCTCGAACACCGAATACAGCAGTGGCAGAAGCATCTTTCAGTACTGTCACACTTTCTATTTCATTCGGATCCATTTGATAAAACGAACGTTCCACACCGTCCACCAGGATCAGAGGAGAAGAAGCACTTTCTGTCAAAGACCCTACACCGCGAATAAACACTTTGGGATCTTCCCGCCCCGGTTGGCCGCTGGTTTGTACAGATGAGAGTCCCGTGATCTGGCCTGCCAACGTGTTAGCTACACTAGCATTAGGCGAACGCACCAACGCATCATTACTTACGGCAGAGATAGCCCCTGTCAAAGTCTCTTTCTTCTGTGTACCATAGGCCACAACCGTAACTTCCTGAAGTTCATTCGCTGTTTCTTTTAGAATAATTTTTAGTTGTTTACGCCCGTTCAACGGGACCTCTTGAGGTTCATATCCCATGAACGAGATTTGCAGAACAGCTTTTTGAAGATTGCTCACTTTTAAATGAAAAACACCATTCATGTCGGTGATGGCACCGTTAGCAGTACCTTTTTCTTTCACATTCGCACCAATTACTTCCAAATTAGATTCATCCAATACAGTTCCCGTTACTGTATTCTGCGCCCATACTAAGAGCGAACAACACATAAGCATTAACGTACTGATGCACCTTTTGCATCTTTTCAGCCTCGTCAGTTTATTCATAATAATAAATTTAAGAATTAGAAATAGGTTTATTAAAAACACTCGCTGCAAATTAAGTAAATGATACAGTTTTTAAGATACTGATATCATACGAAAAGGATACAAAATAGTACATAACAAGAAATAATAAGTATTAAAATTAATTGCATTATCCATAGTATCAAGCTATCCTATCAACGAAAAACATCCAATTCATCGTTTCTTATTGACTTTCCATACACGAAAAATAAAACTTCAAAGATCAACTCACCAAGTTCTTCCTTCATCGCAAATCTATGCATAAACAATACATCTTTTTTATTATACTTCATTTTATAGTTCATAACTCGGCCATATAAAACCATCTTTCTTATCGATTGTATATTAATTAATCGTTTTACACTTGCATAAAATTGCAACATCAGAGTGTGGAATAAGGCCGAGTTCTCATTAGTCCTAAAGACCGCGAGTTATGTTCTGTCCCCACACTTTTACATCAGAAACTGGATAGTTCAATGGGCCTTTGCCCCCGCATTCGCAATGATGGCTCACGATGTACAGATGTTGTCACTCAATAAATCATTAAGACTATGACCTACGTTGGCATTGATGTCAGCAAGGCAACTTTCGTGGTTGCTTATTCTTCTGCCAAAAACAGTAAGACAAAAGCCTTCAAGAACACCACTAAAGGAGTTCACGAGTTCATTCAAACCTTATCAGCGGATGAGCATCATTGTGTGCTGGAAGCAACTGGCAACTACAGTTCCCAGCTCGTCTATCTCCTTTCGCAAGCAGGAATTACCGTCAGTCTGGAGAATCCGCTCAAGATAAAGAACTTCGCACGTATAATGCTTTCTGTCACATAGCTCCTGCGGAGGGAACACCATACGGCAACCTTAGATTTGCAGCATCAAAATATTTATCTTTGAATTGATATTGAAAGGAAAGCAAAAGGAAAACCATCAGCGGCAATAGAAGTCAAGTCTAAGTCCCTATTCGGTCCTTTTGCTCCTTCCTTGAACTCAAACCCATATAAGAATTTCAGTAAACCTGTTTAAGGTTATTAGGTCAAGTTCAGGTCCTTTCTTTTTTGTTTAATGTTCAAAAACAAAAGTATGAAAGTTTTTTATTTAGGAGTTGATGTGAGTAAGAAAAAATTGGATTTATGTTTAAGGAGTAACGGTAAGGACATCCTTTATGATGTTATTCCTAATGATCTATCCTCTATTAAATCTTGGTTAACAAGAACGTTTGAGAAATTTTTCCTCTCTGAGGACAGTTTGGTTGTCTGTGCGGAACATACAGGGCAATATACCTATCCTTTGGTCTGTGCAACAAAAAGTATAGGAGTCTACTTATGTTTGGAAGATGCAGCTAAAATAAAATATTGTCATGGAATACCTCGTGGCAAAAATGATAAAATAGATGCCTGCCGAATAGCAATGTATGCAGAAAGATATAATGATTGCCTACAACCGTATACCGCATCAGAGCTTATAATACAAAAACTCAAAAACTTATCAACAGAACGCAGTATGCTTGTTGCAGATAGGGCTAAATATCAATCCCAGCTAAAAGATCAGGTAGACTATATGGAACACTCAATATATATTGCTAAATGCAATAGAGTTGAAGGGATTATCAATACATTTACGGATTACATAGCACAAATAGACCTTGAAATAAAAGAACTTATAAATCAGGCACCTGTCATTGCTCATCAAATGGATTTACTCATGTCTGTGGATGGAGTTGGGGAACGTGTTGCACTGAAGATGATCATGGAAACAGATGCTTTCACTTCTTTTACTGATCCCAGGAAGTTTTGCTGTCATGCAGGAGTTGTTCCGTTCGTCTATGTGTCAGGAAGTAGCCAACGTTCTAAAAATAGAGTATCTAATAGGGCTGACAAGAGCATCAAGCATTTGCTACATATGGCGGCACTATCTGTTTCACAAGTGAAAAATAGTCCATTGAAGAAATATTATGACAGAAAGGTCGAAGAGGGAAAAAATAAGATGTCGGTTCTGAATGCAGTTAGAGCGAAATTAGTTACGATTATGTTCGCTGTAATTAGGACGGATGCTTTTTTTTCGAGAAATTATCAAAATTCGCTTGCGTAATCCATAAGAATAGGGGCTGCGCAGCCAGACCCGACAAGCCTACATGAGTAGGATAATTGCATGCTTATGCTAATTATAGTTAACTATATTCTGTTTTCGTATTATAGTTCATAACAGAAGAATATAATTTTTCAAAATTTTCATCGATTATATACCTATTCTCTATTGTACCAAATTTACATCTATGTCTGATTATCAATAATTTACATGTCTTATTATTTATAATTGGTTCATAATCATCCCAATAAACGGGTTACAAATATATGAATATTCAATAATATATTTATAAGGCAGAGTCAATTTATAGTCAAGTGGCAAGTAAACTAAGTTCCCCTCACTCATATAGCATTCAATAGGATAAAGTTACAAATGTTCTTAGATTTTACACAATAGAAGAAATGAACTGAAATTAAACAATAGAAAAATAGGAACAGTGGTGGCATTGATGTCATCATATTATTGTTTTTTTCTTAAATACATTTAATATTTGCGTCATTTTACAATATTAATATTTATATTTGCAATCATTAATTATTTAAACACATAAACATGCGCAATGAATACATCATACGAAATGAAAGTATTTGTAATCTACTGATGAAATATCAAACAAATACTAATGTATGGAAGCGATACAGTATAAACTATATACTAAAACAGGAAAAGAAGATTAGAAAATCGCCAGTTCTGTTTAGCTTCTATATATATTGTTGCCTCCTAATTGAATAGCCACTTTTTTCGAGTATACTTCTTTTGTCTGTTTTTCTATTCAAGATTGTAAGTTTTTTTATGGACATCCAAGCTGAAAAAATATCAAAAGTTATATATCAGTATTTAAAGTGCTATTTATCTTTTTATTACTGTTATTATCAGAATGTATTTGTGCGCAAATATAAAATTCTGTGCGTATCTATTTTCATCAGGGATAGTACATGAGGTTAAATGACAACCACACTGCATTGGAACGAATAAAGGAGAAACTTATAAATAGAGGTACGGACTTTTCTTTAAGGCCGGTTGACAAGATAACAGTAACGGGAAGTGCTTCCCCGGAAGGAAATATCAGATTCAACCGACAACTGTCAGAAAAACGGACCCGAAAAATATTTGATTATATGAACAGATATTCCCTGTTGCCTGATTCTGTTAAGATAGCGTTGTTTATAGGGCGTAATTGGCTGGGACTTTTACAATTGGTTGAAAGTTCCAATGAAGTGCCTTATAAACATGAGTCACTGGAATTATTAAAAGAAATAGTTTCGGATATTGCGTTGAACGGACAGGATTCAGAGAAGAATCTTCATCGTTTGCAACAATTACGCGCGGGTGTACCCTACACGTATATGTACTATAACCTGTTTCCCCAGTTACGTATCTCTGAATTACGTATCCGGTACAAACCGTCACCAGTCTTTCCTCCATATGCCATACCGCCACTTACTTGCACAAGTATTCCGGTCCCCTCTTTGGGCAAGCTGCCGTTACGGTCAACCGACACTCACCCGGCATCCTGTCAAAAAACTTTTTATATGGGATTGAGAACAAACGCTCTTTATGACATTCTGCTTGTTCTCAATATCGGAGTCGAGTCCTATCTGGGGAGAAACTGGGCTTTAGCCGGGAACCGGATGTATGCCTGGTGGAAAAGTGACCGAAAATATAATTACTGGCGTATCTATGGCGGTGATATCGCCCTTCGCAAATGGTTCGGCAAGCAAGCCGATGAAAAGCCGTTGACAGGATATCATCTCGGGCTTTACGCCTCACTGTTCACCTACGATTTCGAATGGGGAGGCAAAGGATACATAGGCGGACAACATAGGACTCATTCTGATGACAATAGCAGGCTACAACCCAAACATGGCTGTTGCATTCTGGCAAAAAATGTCAGCTGGAAAATCCGGTTCAACACCCGAAATCATGAGTACACATCCCAGTGATGTTACACGGATTAACGATATTAAGAAACATCTGACGGAAATTGAGAAATACAGAAAATAAGAAAAAAAAATAAAGAAGATAATCAGAGCTTACATTTAACATTTAGATATATAAATATGCTATTGGCCTTCCAACGTCTGAGAAGATATAGGAAGCTATTTTGTTTGTTTTGTTTGTGTGTGATGCATTCTTATCTGGCGTGATGGGAATGCATCTTTTTATTTTTTATTCAGAGGAGAGCCGGAAATTAAAATGGATTGATGTACTATACATTTATTCAAGTTGTTATTCATTAGTGATAAAAAGAGGAGAAATCACCATATCCATCCAATATACAGCAATTTCTCCCGTTAAAAATAAAAGAATAATCATTAATCAGATCACGAGGCTTTACTTTTTTCCAGTTTGAAAGATGGCTTAAAAGCGGGAACGTCATGTGCCGGAATAAGTACGTTTGTATTCTTGCTGATATTACGTCCCATCTTTTCGGCGCGACGTTTCACAATAAAACTGCCAAAACCTCTTAAGAATACACCTTCCTTTTTGGAGGAAAGAGATGTTTTTACGCAATCCATAAATCCTTCTACTATCTGGAGTGTTTCCTTGCTGTTTACTCCTGTTTTGGAGGGGATTTCATTTACAAATTCTGCTTTAGTCATAATTCGACATATAAAAAAAAGATAAATATATTAAAATTCAACCGAATCCTAAAATTCTTCCATAAGATAACTTTTCGCTAAAATAAAAAGGATGCCAACCTTTTACTGCCAACATCCTTTTGTGATTAAAATAATAATGCGAATCATTAGTTGCACTCTGATTCCTTGTTTAAAAAAATTAGATAAATGAATGCGATGGCAATTTTTCCCATCGTATGTACCAGAAGTCCAAATGTAGATCTGACCTTCATCGCTCTTTGAATATTTGTTTTCTCATTCAGCCAGTTGAAAAACGATTCTATGGGTTGTCTGACCTTTGAAACAGCTGTAGAAAATAGGTCTCTGCCTGCTTTTTCCCTTTGAGTAATAATGTTGTCTTCTCCCTTTATTGCTTTTACAGGTGTGAGCATAGTAACCTCTTGTTCCTGCTGCTTGTTTCCCCAGAAAGAGAAATCTGAGTATATCTTATCCGCAAATATATCCCTGTGAGTAAGAGTATCAGCCACCTCTCTTTTAAGAACCGTCAAGTCATTTTCCTCTGCCGATGATGATATTATCATTTCAGGGAATGGTATGGTTCCTTTTCTTCGGAAAGCTAAGGTGTGAAGTTTTAGCCCGAAATAATACATGTTCTTTGTCGAGCAGTATCCTTTGGTTGTAATTTCAGTAGCCACTTTTCCGGTTTTGTTCTTTCCCGCACAAGTAATAATGGGCATAGAGTCAATAAGCGATGTCATAGCATCGCAATCAGCTGGTTTAAAGAATGTAATGAGATGCTTTACGAGTTCGTTAATCGCTCCACTCATCCGGTTCAACCGATAGTTGAATGTCTGATAAGAAGGAAGATTAGGAAACCAGGAAAGCAAATATTTTTTAGTGAATGTATATATCTCTTTGATCTTGAAGTAGCGCTGATAGGCTCCACAAAACAGATATACAGTAAGCAGTTCCTCATCAGTGAAGAGGGGATTTGCATTGTTACTGAATCTCTGGCAGTTGAACTTCAGTGAGAACTGGTAAACATCGTAGATATACATATATATTTTTATAAGTTTTAGCTCTTTCTCCTTGGGAATCATAATTAGAATAATGAGTGGTTTTATTCTTCTAATATACTGATTTCCAAGAAGATTAAGCACTAAATAAACGAGATGATTATTTGAATAATAACATTTTAACTAACTGAATCAAGCAGTGATTTCAACTGCTGATTCGCATTAATAAATAAAATTTGCATTGATATCAAATTCATGACTGATTTTGTGATGATGACTTCAACAGTCCAAAGGATCAGGAATCAATTTATCAATTCCAAGTAGAAATTAGAGGGTTTTAGCTCTCTTCTTTTATTTTTCCTTGTAGAGAGCATAAGGAGAGAACTGCTACGCTGTCTGTCCAGAGTGATAAAGATAAGGGAAATTCTGTGGGAATTATCAGGCTTTGTTATCTCTGATGAAATTATCAACTACCCGGATATTTCCCAAAGGTTCACTTCATCGGGTAAGTCAGTGACAGAGGGTATACGATAGTAAAGAGTATGTAATACATAACCGAAGGATGGAATATTTTATTCATAAAAAATGTATTTCATTATAAAATGTACACGATTTGCACAAAAAAATATTCCACTTTTATCTTCTCCTAGGAGTTATGTATGTCACTTCACTCCGTTTCTTACCTTTATGCCCCGGCTAACCCCGTCATATAGGTTAATAGCTACTATCAAACACCGTGTCATATATTTATCGCCAAAGCCTATTAACAGCCTGTTTGTGTCGTGTTATCAGGATACCTTTAGATATATACCGAGGTACCTTTAATTGATTCATTATTATTTATGAATTTCCCTGTATAAAACGTCTGTCATATATATTATATGGGAGTTGTAACCTATTTCCGAGAAGCATTATTCTATGATATAACAATTATACTCAGAAGCAGATTCCTTGGAGAAAAGGTAAACAATTTATTCCACCTAACGGTAAAACGATAAAGAGATGTATAATTCACAGAAGTCCCTATTGGGGTAATCCACAAATTTTACGAGAGATTGCAACAAAAGCATACGGGGCTAGTGTAAAATATGTTAATGACTGCATTTTTCTTCATATATACAGTCTGATTCAAAATAAAGTAGTATATTCGCGCCCTATTTTTTAAGCCCCTGCATTTTTTATGCACACAGGAGCTGAAATTGACTTAAAACTAAAAAAAACTATGAAATTAAAGACTATAAAAGAAATGACAGCTGTTGTTGCTTTTTGTACTGCATGCCTAAAATTAATCAGAGAGGGTATAAAATTCTTTAATACTATCAAGACCCGTTTCCCAAAGAAAGAAAAGGAGGTTCAGCCTTCCCAGCAGTCCTCTAGAAACGTCAAATCCATAACACTGAATGATATTTTCAGATGGAACAAGGGACAAAGCGCAGCGTCCCACCAACGAGGCCTTTTCGCCCTGGGAGAACTCCATGTAATCTGTGCGCAGACAGGTATGGGAAAATCTATTTTTGCAGTAGAAATGGGTCTGGCGATGGCCGGGGGTAAAGAATCCGAGCCCTATGCGATAGTTAAGAGCATATTGGGTGATAAGTGGGACGCCACGAAGCAGAGGGTGGAGTACCTTGACGGAGAAAACGGTGAGGACGAACTGTATGAACGTTATGGGAGAGGAGACGTCAATTATCCCGACACTTTTACCGTGGTTCCTTCCGGAGAGATATCATCCATTGATGACTTGGAAAAGTACATCCGCCAGCGTGCCGAAGAAAGCAAATACAGGGAAGACCGCACGATCATCATTGACCATCCCGGCTGTTATGATGGAAGCGACAATCCCCATCGTATGCAGAAGTTTTATAAATCCCTGAAAAGTATTATAGTAAACTATCGGCAGGGAGGTCATTACCTGACTGTCTTTGTTCTGAGCTTTGTCAATACAGACAAGCCATGGAAGCCTGTATACTCGGAGGATATTATAGGTACGAAGGAACTCAAGAATATAGCCCATACTATTGTAGCCTTGTGTCCATGCCGGAAGGGAGGAGAATACCGTTTCCTTAAGGTTGTCAAATCAAGGAGCGGAGAGAAAAATGAAGAGGTGCCTGTTCTTAAGATCAGCAAAGAGGGTGGCCTGTTTCTTCACTTTGTCGGCAGGATGAATGAAAAGGATGTGTTACCCTTACCTGTGAAATCCCGGAAAACTCCCGTTACTTCTCCCGATCTCGAGCAAGATATCTTTGAAGTCACCGGAACCTCTGTTGCTTCAAGTGAGTCGGTTCTCCAGGATGAGAAGCCTGAAACGGTGGAAGAGGTAACCGGTTTTGCTGTGGAACCGGACAAACGCAAAAAGGTTACACCTGGGAAATTACAGCGTATGAAGCAAATGTACAAAGAAGGGCTGAAACAGGGGGAAATAGCCAAAGCCTTGGGTTTGTGCAGAAAAACTGTCAATAAGTACCTGCAATGTATCAACCGGGAAGAGCCTCAGTGTAACCTGTTACCATTATCCTGCTGATACCTATTCCTACAGGAAGCGTCCTTTCCTCTCTTGTAACCTATTTATGTTTTTGTAAATGGGTTACAATATTGACAAGGATAAGGTATCAGTATTATCTTTTCCTTCAATGTTCATCCCGGATCGGCTATGCCGAATTTTCACAGAATTTCCGGGATGCGTATTGTTATTGTATCATGTGATGAAGTTGGTTTGTGCAGATTTTGTGTTTGAAATGGCTAAAGGCAGATACTATATTAGGCAAGATATCAAAGTTTGCTTCTCCTTATATTCTTTGGGATTATTGTCGTGTAACCTGTTATGTGAAGCATTTGGAAGGCATACTCTAATAGACTAAATCTATACTATTTGGGAATAAAGAATAGGTTACAGTTACATGTAATACTTTAATAATCAAAAGAAAATGTCTTGTAAATTACAGCTTGGGATTATAGCTTGTGTTACAGTTTATGTTACAGCTAGAGCCATTATATAAAAGATAAGTACTCAGGCTTATTTCTTAATTAGTTCTATTTGAGCATTTTTATATTGTCAGGGAAGTATAGTTTGTTCCAATTTGGAGATAACTACTCTCAGTAAAAACAAAAAAGGACTTAATTCTTGTAGTAAGCATAAGAAATCGACATGTAGAAAAGATATTTTTCCTGCAAATATTATTGTACGGATAAAATCTTCCTCAGTAATGAACTATATTTTAATGTTTCTTTTCATAATTGTAGGCTTTTTACGGTTCTGGTTGTGATCATTAACAACCGTTCATTCAATATCATTCTTTGCTATAGTTGATGTTATTATGTTGTGTGGCGGTTTTATGATGCCTAATATGTTAATAAAGAGTAAAAGTTTAGATACTTATTCTATTTTTTATCTTTCTGGAAAAACTTTTGTGTCACCTAAACTATATTTTATCTGGCAGTAGAAAAGATAACTCTGAGTTTGGCTTAGTTTCTCTTTGTTCACATTTCGCATCTTAACGAATAATACCTAAATGCTACTTCTTAGCTTACTGAAAAGTGGTGATCAAGTTTACCAAAAAGTGATTAATCAACTTTACCAAAAAATGCTGCTTTTAAATTTGCTTATTACATGCTTTATACTTCCTGTTTTAGTATAACTTACTTCTATTCGATTTATTACACAAACGAGTTGCTGAATTTATAAAATGAACATATAGTACACAAAAGACATTGGCAATAGTGAAATATTACCTATTACACATAATACAATCTTTTTCATTTTAACTGGACTCTGCAATATTTCTCTGTATTCAAATTATCCTTTAACCAGTCAACGGAACGCAACATTTTTTTCGCAACTATATACTTTATTGTACCAATGATTGTGTACAATATTACTTTAGTTTAAGAAAGATAGAAAAAGAGACCCAGTGCAAGGTAAAAGATGCGGTAAGAACTTTCTATATTACAAAGAAAGAGGATTGTATATTCAGCGAATTTGTTAATTCTTTATCATTCGATAAAGTCAATAAGGATAATTATACTAAGGTTATCTTGGAGGACTTTATAAAAGGATTTAATGCATCATTCAAATCCAACAAGAATAACACACAAGCTATAAGTACAACCAGCGAACAATACAGAGGCTTTGATAGTAAAGATTATATCTTTTGGGGTGTATTTAAGGGAGGAACTACGGGTATAAGCCGTGAAGTTTATGAGTCAGACAATGCGACAAAGCCGACAAGCACTATTGATGAGTCCAAAGTGGCAACTTTGTACTATTACTACAAAATATGATTGCCTTTGGATTCAAATGTAGGAATTTTAATGGTACAAAGTTATACGTCTGTTGGATGTACTTCACTTTTTAAAGAACAATTAGAAAATTATTTTATACGTAAGGGATATAAAATATCTAGTTGGAGTAAATGTATTCCTAAAGAATATATTTAAAAGATGGATATATAAACGAAATACATGTTATACATCGTAAGCGTGATATTGAAAAGCTTTTGAATCCGTTTTTTGGAGCTTTTATGTTTGCTAAAAGGAGAGAAATATTTAATCGTTTCAATATATTTTTTTAAGATTTCATTTCTGTTGTTAATTATAAATCAGTATTACAATCTCAGATTAAAGCTATCTCTACTGATTTTGATGAAGAGCAAGATGTCGTGAAATTGTTCTATGTAAATTCTAAAGGTCAAAGTGCAAATGCTACATTAGCAAATATAGAAGATATATTGCCAACAATAACTTTTGATGATAGTCTGAAAGATGAAAATACTCAGCAACCTAAATGGGATGAATTGCATCTGTTTACGAAAGATTTATTGTATGATATTAAGAAGCAAATATCATACACTCCGAATTTGATAGTATGATTATTATTTTTAGACAATTATATCGAATAATTAAAGATGGAATATCTTCATTGTCATCTGACATTGATGGTAATAAGACTTCCCCAAAACAGCTTATTGTATTTTTCATTATTGTACCATATTTTATTTTTGGATTTACCTATTGGCTGGAAGTAAATTTAGACAATATTATTGATACTTTATTAAGTGTATTAAGCATATTTACAGCATTAATATTTGGTGTTCTATTTACTGTTCCTGATAAACTACCACACAGAATCGAGAAATTAAATCAGAAAAAAAAGATAATGCTACTCAAAATTACTTAATACGTTTCTATAATTTTACGAAGAAATTTGTACAACAACATCCTTTATTATTGCATTAAGCATATTTTTGATTATACTTCTTGTTTTCCAGAAAGTTGTCGACAATAATGTGCCCAAACTGATACTGACAGCTATAAATTGTTCTTTGTTTTACATTTTGATTATATATGTTCTTTCTATTTTAGTAAACATATATATATTGTTAATGGATGATATAAAAATGGGAAAGGATGGGAGTATAACTTAAAGATTGTCAGCAAAAATGCCATTTTCTTTAAATTTATTATGTATTTCTAGTCATTGAGAGTCATAAACTGGATTTTTAAGCCAGGTTTCTAGATTTAAACTGTATTTTTCGTATTTTATTCAATGCTAATCTGAAGCAATATTCGCAAAATATATTGAGATATGCAAATTTTCGAATATTGAAAGATCATTTCGTGATATAATTGAAAAATTTAAAATCGGCTGTACATTTAAGAGAGTTTTTGTAATTCCATAAATTGATATTGTGTGGTGGAAGGGTTTGTGGGTTTTGGCTGTGGTTTTGTTTCTATGATTGTCCCGTAAGAAGTGAGTAGCATACAAGTCATTACTGTCATGAATCATACTATTGTGTACGGATAAATAGGCGAAGTATTATTTATAGTCTATTATATTGTAATTCGGTATATGAGTGTTGTATTCTGTTGATTGAGGGGAAAAAGGAAACAATTAAGAAATATTCACATATGTTTTGTGTGTTACTTTGTAGGTTAATATGTATATTTGCGCTCGATATTATTTCTCTTATGGGGAGAGAAATAATGGAATAAGGTTCTAAATAGACCTTGAATGCATCTTTTATGGTGAAGATGAAAGAATATAATATTAGTGAGAAAGTTTCTCTAACTTTTGTGGGGATTAATTGTAACTGCTTGATATATAATAATTATTATATTTGAGCAGGATTAGAAGAATTGCCTTAATTCATTGTTGAATCAGGAGAAATACTACTACATCTCCTGTCATAGGAATTGGAAGAATCATTTTAATTCATTATGCTATTTCCGGGGTATGAACAACAGATGCATTGGTATGTAATGCGTGACCTCAAACGTTCCAATGCCAAGTTACCTGCTTATAAACAGCTCAGTGATGAACATATAGAAGTATTTACTCCCATGCAATGGCGGTTGAGTTTGAAGAATGGTAAACGAATTCGTGAAGAAGTACCGTTTATGCAGGATTTACTTTTTGTTCACGATACAAGAGAAGTTCTTGATCAGTTTGTCCGTAAAATACCAACCCTCCAATACCGTTACCTGAAGGGAGGTGGTTATTGCCAACCTATGATTGTTTCCGATTTGGATATGGAGCGTTTTATACGTGCTGTCAGATGTTCGGAAAATCCTAAATATTATTTGCCTGAGGAGATAAGCAATACTATGTATGGCCGTATGATCCGTATCGTTGGAGGTCCCTTTGAGGGGTATGAAGGTCGTCTGCTCACTACCCGTGGCTCTAAAATTAAACGTCTTCTTGTCGAACTGCCTAATTTCTTTTCGGTGGGTGTAGAAATAAATCCGGATTTGATAGAGATAATATAATTATGTACGATTATATACTATTATTCTAGTTGTTTATAATCAGCGTTATAAGAATATACGATAATTAATTGGGGGATTTAAATTATGAAACACGCATTTGACCGTTTTATTCACTATTTACAGAAAAACTACTTTAGCTATTGGGTTATATTAGGAATTGATACGTTCATAGCTTTGATTTGTACCTGGGTGTCATTTATCGGCATTCATTATATAACGGAAACTTCCAAAGAAATAGTTTCGCTTTTCCATATCTTGGCGGTTTCAGTTATATCGAGTGTTTTGGGGGCTACTCTATTTCATACTTATCGTAATACGATCCGTTTTTCCCAGTTGAAGGAATTATGGAGGTTGGCGGGAAGTGTGCTCATAAAGGCTGTCTGCATAGCCATTGTCATTTGGTTTCACCTGCCACAGACGGGATTACATAACAGTCAGAAAATAATTTTTGTACTGTTTGACGCTATGCTTACTTTTATTGTCATGGTTGGGTTTCGTATGCAGTTGATTATTGTTTATGAATTCTTGCTGAATGTACTGAATAAAAAGAATATGCGTATTCTGATTTATGGCATTGATGATAAAAGTGTGGCATTGAAAGTCCGGTTACTGAACAGTTCTCATTATAAAGTTGTAGGCTTTTGTATTTATGGAACAGGTAATTCTATTCGGCGTGTGGCTGATCTTCCTGTTTATTCTTTTAAGAATGAAGACTGTTTTAATAAGCTTATTCATAAAGAACGTATCGGAGGCATTTTGTTTGCCCGTTACGAGAATACCCGTGAAGAGGAAGGACGTCTGCTTCAGTATTGTAAAAGAAGCGGGTTGAAAACATTGATAGCTCCGAGTATCAGTGAGGCCGACGAAAATGGAGGTTTTCATCAATGGGTACGCCCTATTAAGATTGAAGACTTGCTGGGTCGCTCAGAAATTCATATCAATATGGAGGAGGTGATGACCGAGTTTTGCGGTAAGGTTGTGCTGGTGACAGGAGCTGCCGGTAGCATCGGTAGCGAGCTTTGTCGGCAGCTGGCTCAGATGAACATCAAGAAGCTGATCATGTTTGATTCCGCCGAGTCACCTTTGCATAATGTCCGTCTGGAATTTGAGAAGAATTATCCCGATCTTGATTTTGTTCCTGTCATTGGAGATGTCCGTGTGAAAGAACGTCTCCGTATGGTCTTCGAAACTTATCAGCCTCAGATCATCTTTCATGCCGCTGCCTATAAGCATGTTCCGTTAATGGAAGAGAATCCCTGTGAAGCTGTGCTGGTCAACGTTGTCGGTTCTCGCCAGGTTGCTGATATGGCAGTTGAATATGGAGCTGAGAAGATGATCATGGTTTCTACCGATAAGGCGGTGAATCCTACCAATGTGATGGGATGTTCCAAACGATTAGCTGAAATTTATGTACAGAGTCTGGGCTGTGCCATCCGTGAGGGAAAAGTAAAAGGTCATACCAAATTTATCACTACCCGCTTTGGCAACGTATTGGGTAGTAACGGTTCTGTAATTCCCCGCTTTAAGGAACAGATCGAGAATGGCGGTCCTGTCACTGTGACTCACCCCGATATCATCCGTTTCTTTATGACAATTCCCGAAGCTTGTCGCTTGGTAATGGAAGCTGCTACGATGGGTGAAGGCAATGAGATTTTTGTCTTTGAAATGGGTAAGGCCGTGAAGATTGTTGATCTGGCCACCCGTATGATCGAACTTGCCGGTTATCGTCCCGGTGAAGATATTGAGATAGAGTTTACGGGATTGCGTCCGGGTGAGAAGCTTTATGAGGAAGTCCTGAGTGATAAGGAGAATACAATCCCTACCGAGAATAAGAAGATAATGATAGCAAAGGTACGTCACTATGAATATGCTGATATCCTTGATACTTATACAGAATTTGAGAAGCTATCTCGTTCTGTGCAGATCATGGATACAGTGAGGTTAATGAAGAAAGTGGTACCTGAGTTTAAATCCAAGAATTCACCTCGATTTGAAATTCTGGATAAATGACCAGAATAATCTATAACACTCATAAATCAACATTGGACTTCCCTAGCAAGGACGTTGAGGGGCGTGAAATACTATCGTCAATAGAGATATAACAGCTATGCCAAGCGAAAAAATAAGATATACTGCGACGCACGGAAGTTAAACGGTAAATGCGCACAGATGTGGAGATGACTCCATTGAAGGTGGGGATGCAATCTTCAGTCCAGACAATATTGACGATGATTGTGATAGGATTTCCGGCTTGCTCTACCCGTATAAGGTTCAAATCAGGGAATTGTTGGATCAAGGGGAGTATCATGAGACTTTCACTCTATTCTATGAAATCCTTGAAAGTCTGTCGTATCATTTTGTTAAGGATGAGCATTATTGTCACTTTGATAATATGTACACTCCTGACTGTACCAGTGGGGACATGCTTGATGCTATCGTCAGGAAGGTAAAGGAGGGAGTTGTGGCGGATCAGATCTAAACATTGACTTTGCTGTCATGAAACCTGCAGCTGCCGATGGTATAGTATTCACCCATCCTGCAGATTTCGGATGGAGTGACCTTTGCAACTGTCAGTCGCTTCACGAAAAAACTCCAAAAGGACGAGAATAGCAATGCTTCTGTAGGCAACGTGCAACTCTATGAGTCGTCAAACAATGTTGTCCACATGGAGAACGTAAAGAGAGTTGTTCTTCAGAGTCTTGACGGCCATATAGTCTCAGAGAAGAATGGAGAGTCCTTAGTATGCAAACGTAGTGAGGAACAGAAAATTAAAGATTTTACTAATAAGTATTAAAGGTTATTGTAAACAAAATCGATATTTTTATATTATGAGCATCTTTACAGGTAAGACTCTTATGATTACCGGTGGTACCGGTTCATTTGGAAACGCAGTTCTCAATCGTTTTCTTCGTACTAATATTGCAGAAATCCGTATCTTTTCGCGTGACGAAAAGAAGCAGGATGATATGCGTCATGAGTATCAGGCTAAGTATCCAGATGTAGCACACAAGATAAAGTTCTTTATTGGAGACGTACGCAATCTTCAAAGTTGCAAGAATGCTATGCCTGGGGTCGATTATATCTTCCATGCAGCAGCTTTGAAGCAGGTTCCTTCATGTGAGTTTTTTCCTATGGAGGCCGTAAAAACTAACGTCATCGGTACAGACAATATCCTTACTGCTGCTATTGAGGCTGGTGTAGGTGCTGTTATTTGCCTCTCAACCGATAAGGCTGCTTATCCTATCAACGCTATGGGTATCACTAAGGCCATCGAGGAGAAGATTGCAGTAGCTAAGAGTCGTTACTCTGGCAATACTAAAATCTGCTGCACCCGCTATGGTAATGTAATGTGTTCTCGTGGTTCAGTTATACCTTTGTGGATTGAACAGATCCGTAATGGTGATCCTATAACTCTTACTGAGCCTAAGATGACACGTTTTATTATGTCACTCGAAGAAGCCGTTGATCTTGTACTTTTCGCATTTGAGCGCGGTCATAACGGTGATATCTTTGTCCAGAAGGCACCAGCATGTACCATCCAAACTCAGGCAGAGGCTGTTTGCGATCTCTTCAAACATCAGTTTGGTATGACTGCTGATGTTAAGCCTACTACTGCAGAACCTGCGATTAAGGTTATTGGTATCCGGCACGGTGAGAAGATGTACGAGACCCTCCTCACCAACGAGGAGTGCGCCAAGGCCGAAGATATGGGCAATTTCTATCGTGTGCCTGCAGACAATCGTTCGCTTAACTATGACAAGTACTTCACTGAAGGAGAGAAGGAACGCAACACTCTAACCGAGTTCAATTCTGATAACACTACCCGTTTGAATCTAGAGGAAACTAAGGCTAAGATTGTTGCTCTTGAGTATATCCAGAAGGAACTCTCCAGCGAAGGTAATTTTGTACAGTAAAACTAAAGCACGATGAAGATATTAGTTTTAGGCTGCAACGGTATGGCTGGTCACCTCATTTCGCTCTACTTTAAGGAGCAAGGTCATGACGTGGTAGGCTTTGCCCGTTCTGCATCAAAGTTGCTCGATAGTACTATTATTGGCGACGCCTCTGATATAGCGCTCATCAAGAAGATCATTGACGAAGATCAGTATGATGCTGTTATAAACTGCATTGGTCTGCTCAACCAGTTTGCTGAGAACAACAAGGCCATGGGCGTTCTCCTAAATAGCTATCTTCCTCACTATCTTGTTGAGATTACTAAGGATACCAGAACCCATGTCGTCCACATGTCCACTGATTGTGTCTTTGCAGGCAACGATGGTCCTTACTACGAAGATACGCTTCCAAATGGTGCCACCTTCTACGACCGTTCAAAGGCCATGGGCGAGATTAACAATGAGAAAGATCTTACCTTCCGCAACTCCATTATCGGTCCCGACATCAAGGTATCAGGCATTGGTCTCTTTAACTGGTTCATGGCGCAGGAAGGCCCTATAGGAGGTTTCACTGGAGCCATATGGACAGGTGTTACTACTTACACGCTCGCCAAGGCTATGGAGCAAGCACTTAAGGAGAACCTCACAGGCTTATATAACCTTGTCAACAACGAGTCTATCAATAAGTTCGACCTGTGTTCTCTCTTCAATAAGTACTTCTGTGCTGGCGAAGTAGAGATTTACCCTAACGACAAACTCCAGCTCGACAAAAGCCTCCGTCGTCGTAGAAATGACTTTTCGTTTGTTGTTCCTTCATACGAACAGCAAATCAAGGAGATGCGTGAATGGGTAGATGCCCACAGAGAACTGTATCCTCATTACAACGTAAAATAAACAACTTATCATCATGAAGAAATTAAAATTGATGACCATTGTCGGTACACGTCCTGAAATTATCAAGATGAGTGCTATCATCAAGAAAGCAGATATATATTTCGACCAGGTACTTGTTCACACTGGTCAGAACTATGACTATACCCTCAACGAGGTGTTCTTTAAGGACCTTGGTCTTCGCGAACCTGATCACTACTTAGGTGTAGTAGGCAAGAACATTGGCGAGACCATGGGTAATGTCATCTCAAAAGCTTACGACCTTATGGTCGAGGTTAAGCCAGATGCTGTTATCGTTCTGGGTGATACCAATTCATGTCTCTCTATCATTGCTGCAAAGCGACTGAAAATTCCTATCTTCCACATGGAGGCTGGTAATCGTTGTAAGGACGAAAATCTGCCAGAGGAGGTTATCCGTCGCATCGTAGATGTAACATCTGATATGAACCTCTGCTACTCAGAGCATGCACGTCGTTACATACTCCAGAGTGGTGTAAAGCCTGAGTACACCTATGTCGTAGGCTCGCCTATGGCCGAGGTACTCCAGAGTGTACTCCCTCAGATTGAGACATCTAACATCCTTAGTGAACTGGGTCTTGAGAAGGGTAAGTACATACTGCTCTCAGCTCACCGCGAGGAGAATATAGACATCGAGCAGAACTTCTTCTCCCTCATGAATGCTGTCAACGAGATGGCACGTACCTACGACATGCCTATCCTCTACAGCTGCCACCCTCGTTCAGAGAAGATGATCGAGAAACGGGGTTTTAAGTTCGACGAGCGTGTTATCCAGCACAAGCCACTTGGCTTCTTCGACTACAACAAGCTCCAGCAGAATGCCTTCTGCGTAGTTTCCGATTCAGGTACCGTACCTGAAGAAGGTGCCTTCTTCCACTTCCCTGCCGTATCTGTCCGCACTAGTACAGAGCGTCCAGAGGCTATGGACAAAGGTGTCTTCACCATCGGTAGCATCACCTCTGAGGCTGTATGTCAAGCAGTAGAGCTCGCCACCACTATGCACACAAATGGCGACGATGCATGCGTTGTACCAGCTTATGCTGATGAGAACGTATCTGCCAAGGTTATCAAGCTTATCCAGAGCTATGTTGGTATCATCAACAAAATGGTTTGGAGAAAGGAGTAGGTTGACGTTTCTTCTACACGAAGGGGGCTGTGTAAGCAAAGTTTAAACTTTGACTAATACCATTCTATTTAAACGATTAAATAATTAATCCGAAATATAAAAATAAACTGTAATATTTACGACAATGATTAACGTTGGAATTATTGGATGTGGCTTCGTAGGCGGAGCCCTGAAGGATTGGTTGGAAAATAACAATTCTGAGTGTAAACTTTTTATCAGCGATCCAGCTAAGGGTTACAATGATAAAATGGACGAGGTGGACATTGCGTTCGTACAGATCCACGTTCGCACTGAGGATGATGGCACACAGGATCTCACCCTCATGAAGCAGCTCATATCAGCTCTTCCTGATGTGCCTGTATTTGTTCGTACCACCATCCTTCCCGGCACCAGCGAGTTGCTCTCTAAGGAGACCGGACGTCGCGTACACTACATGCCTGAGTTCCTCACCGAGCGTACTCATATTGAGGACTTCAAGAAACAGATTATGGTCTTTACCGGTGCCGTAGAACTTCTTACCAAGATTTTTGTCGGCAAAAAGTTCACTGTCATGACTCCTCTTGAAGCAGAGCTCACCAAATATATGCACAACGTGTTTGGCGCATACAAGGTAACCTACTTTAACGCTTGCAGAGAATACTGCGAGATGATGGGTGCGGACTGGCGTACCGTTCATACTGGCTGCCTCCTCTCTGGTTATATAAACGACACCCATACCTATGTCCCTGGTCCTGACGGAAAGTTCGGTTACGGTGGTAAGTGCTTCCCTAAGGACGTAAATGCCTTCACCAAGATGACCAAGGGTACTTCACTTGGTATCCTCCTTACACCTCTCCACGAACTTAATGTACATTTCCGCGGTGAGGAGGAACGTATATAATAAACTCTAAGCAGGCAATAAGGCGCGATGCTGAGGTTCGAAGCTGCTGCCTGCTTCTATTTTTAAGTAACCTTTCATATAATGTAGGGCCGCAGAGTATTTATGGATATTACTATATAGCTTAGCTTCTTCACAGAAACTCAAAATTGAGCTTTGATAAGGAACTTTTCCTTATTTTGCTAAATTAGTGAGAGTTAATTTTCTTGTTAGAACGCCAATGAAGTTAATTAAGTATTTCTTGGAACTCCCCCCCTAGGGGAGAAGGTTGCTTCTGTCTAATACGAGAATCTGTATAATATCGAGTAATTTTTTATGGCAATAAATCAACTAAAGACTGGCGCTTTGTTATCTTACGCGACAATAGTTTTGAACACTCTTGTCGGACTTTTGTATACACCTTTTATGCTGCGTATGATGGGACAAAGTGAATACGGACTTTATTCCTTGGCCGCTTCCATTATATCTTATCTTACAATTTTGGATTTGGGATTTGCTAATGCTCTTGTGAGATATACTTCTAAATATCGAACAGAAAACAAAGAACATGAACTTTCTCCTATGTTTGGTATGTTCTTTATTCTCTATTTGGTAATAGGAATTATTGCAGCAGTAATTGGATTAATTTTCTTTTTTAATGTAGAGAAATTATTCGATGCAACAATGTCTACCGAAGAACTCAATAAGGTAAAAGTGATGATGCTTATGTTAACTTTTAATTTGGCATTTACTTTTCCTATGAGTGTCTGGGGAGCAATAATTACAGCATACGAACGCTTTGTGTTTCAAAAAATAGTAAATATTGTTCGTATTATTTGTAATACTATAGTTATGATATGTCTGTTGTTTTTGGGCTATAAAGCAATTGCCTTAGTAGTTGTTTTAACCTTATTCAACGTGGTTACGTTATTACTAAACTATTACTACTGCAAGAGAAAGTTGAATGTCAGTATAGAATTTGGAAAGTTTAATTTTTGCTTCCTTAAAGAAATTGCAAGTTATTCTTTTTGGATTTTCCTTAATGCCATCGTTGATCGTATCTATTGGGGGACCGGACAATTTGTACTTGGAATTTATGCTGGAGCAAAGTCTATTGCTATCTATGCTTTAGCCATACAGCTTCAAGGTATGTATGATAGTTTTTCAAATGCAATAAGCTCTGTGTTTTTTCCGAGAATAACAAAATTGGTTGTAGAAAAGAATATAAATGCGATTAGCGATTTGTTTATTCGAATAGGCAGGATTCAATTCTATGTCATGTCTCTTATATTATCAGGCTTCTTTGTGTTTGGAAAACAGTTTATATTATGGTGGGCAGGTGACTCGTATGAAACTACTTATTATATATGTTTGCTAATTTTTACACCATTAATAGTTCCTCTTATTCAAAACCTTGGCATACATATTATGCAGGCTTACAAAAAGGTTAGGTTTAGAGCAATTCTATATATTGTTGTTGCAGTTTTGAGCCTTCTTCTTTCGATTTTATTGGCTCGTAAATATGAAGGAATTGGATGTGCTATAGCGACATGTGTGGGATTAAGTTTTGGACACATTTTGATAATGAACTTCTATTATTATTACAAGATTAAAATCAATATCCCAAAGTTTTGGAAACAGATATCACACATAGCAATTGTACCGATTTGTTTAGCTGTTGCTTTTTGTTGTTTAAGGCTAATAATTGACTTTAGCAATATTTTGAATTATGTTTTGATGCTTGTGTGTTACATTTTTCTATATTGTGTTTCGATCTATTTGTTTGCTTTGAACGATTATGAAAAACAATTATTTCATTTAAAAAGTAGAAAATCTAAATGAAAACAATACAAAGGTTGCTTAGTGCAATATACCATCGTATTAATATTTTGTTACTGGAAGTATATTTCCTTACAAAGGAATTTAACAAGAACAAAATTTATCTCCAATATTCGGTCTTTGGCAAAAATTTAACCCTAGACAATAGAAATTTTGGAGATGATATAAATCGAGTCTTAGTCCAGTCGCTTTTTAACAAAATAGTAATTCCTTATAAGTTCTCTATTATCGGTCGTCTTTTTAAGAAAAAAAAATATATGTGTGTTGGAAGTGTGATAACCATGTTTGACCTGACCAATACTATTATATGGGGAACAGGTGTTTTAGGAAGTTCCTTTGAAATAAAAGGTCGTCCTAAAAAGGTTTGTGCAGTAAGAGGTCCTTTGTCAAGACAATATTTGCTCGACAGAGGAATTTCATGTCCTGAGGTTTATGGAGATCCTGCGTTATTTTTACCACGCTTATATTTTCCAACAACTGTAAAAAAATACCGAATTGGTATAATTGCTCATTATTTAGATCACAATGATATAAAGCTGAAAAAATTTCTTCATAAATATCAAGACAAGGTATTGTTTATTGATGTTGTTAATTATGGTACTTGGAAGCAATTTATTGATAAGATATTATCATGTGAATTAATTCTATCTAGTTCTTTGCATGGATTAATAGTCTCAGATGCTTACGGTATTCCCAATCATTGGTGCCAGATTCATTTCAAAATGGATGACGATGGATTTAAGTTTAGAGATTACTTCTTTTCAGTCAACAAGCAACCTTATTCACCTTTTGTTATAAATAGTAATACGACGATAGAAGAAGTTGAAGAGTTATATAGTAACTGGAAACCTATTGATATTGACTTAGACAAACTTATAGAGTCTTGCCCATTCCAATAAATATGCATATAATTATTACTATTTTTCTTCTCTTGCTGAACTACAAGATAGCGGTCAGTATTCATAGATATCACCCAAATGTATATTTGGCGAGATTTTTATATATTTATTATATTGTAGAGATAATTGTTGGTTTGGTTGTTGTCGCATGCGACTATGATTTTATGCTGCCAGTTATTCATTCTATTTCAGTACCTGTTCGAGATATATTACCACTATGGTCTCTCGTTGTTCTTGTTTCAGGTTTATTCATAAAGTTAGGAATTGCGACCGCGTGTAATAACGGTCAAGATTCAAATTTATCCAGTTTTTCTGATAGATATTCTGATGTATCTTTTGATTTCCCAATCAATAGAATCTCGCGAATATTTGCAATAATATTTTTACTTTCTGTCTTATTCCCTTTTATCCCACAATTTCCTTATGCATTGCGAATAATAACATTGTCATTTGATTTCCTTCCGTTATTCATTGGGTTATATTTCAACCAACTAACAATGAGCGGAAGATGGCTATGGATTTTTCTGTTATTCATTAACATGGCTGCGAATATGGTTCAAGCAAGTAGGGGCCTTGCTGTAATTCCAATTGCTTTGTTTATGATGGGGTATCTGGTGTCTATTTCGAAAGAACCTTCTTTTAAAAAACAAATAGTCATTATTTTACTTGTTAGTGCTCCATTTTTTTCAATATTTGGAAAAATCCAAGATTTCAGAGAAGAGTTTGGTCGAGGAAATGATGTGACGATAGAAAATGCAGATCTCCTTTTCTATTATTTATTAAATGGCTCTAGTTTAGAATCTAAACCGATTGCTAGCAGTATTGCAGATGGTTTGGGAAGATTCATTAATGTTGGAGATTTTGCTATTGTTCATATGACTCCAAGCATAGTTCCTCATCGAGGATTTATCCAAATGGGAGAAGAATTGAGATCCGCTGTTACTTTGTATGGTTCTGAAGGAAGTGCGAAGTTTCGGGAAAATAGAGGCGATTTGAAATATGGTTCTGGTGTCCTGTCTGATTATGGTTTTAGCGTAAATGCTAACACTTCTGTTGGTATGGGACTTTTAGGTGATGCTTTTTCTCGCTTTGGTTTAGTAGGAGTTTCTATTTATTTGTTTCTCATGGCATTCCTTATTACAAAAATAGAATTATTCATTGGAAACAAGTATCCATCTGTATTTGGAATTATCTTGTTTTTATTTTTAGCTTATACTTTTCTATATACCATTTATGGTAACTCATATTTTACTTTTATAAAAAAAATCATATTTAATGGGTTACTTGTATTCTTTGTAAGTAAGTTGATAACTTTAAAAAGTCGTACGTAATAATGAAAATAGCAATAGTAGGTGCAAACCGTAAAGATTCAATGGAATGGCATTTCTCTGATGCATTTCATTTTGCTGGTCATGAAACCAAGATATTTGATATTTATGATCAGTTTCCGTATACTTTAAAATCACTTAAACCTTATTTTCAAACAATAGATAAGGTAAGAAGAACATATAGTGATGGTTATGACCAGAAGCGTTTCTTAGCATTAGCAAAGCATGTAAATAATTATAAACCAGACTTGATCATCTGCTTTTACAAAGATATTCATCCAATCTTTGTTGATGATGTTAAGAATATTAACCAGAAAGTTGTTCATATCAATCCAGATCAGATGTCAACACTTGGCTATCAGCAAGTGATTGCATCTAACTATGATGCTTGGTTTACCAAAGATCACTATATGTTGGATTTTATGAGGAATAAGGCTAAACTAAATGCATTTATATATAATGAAGCCTTTAACCACCGATATAATCCTAAGCCTTCTTGCAGTAAAGCGGAAATGGAAAAGGAAGTGAATATTGACGTGATGACTTATGGTACGCTCTATCCTTACAGAACGCGTATGATGAAGGCTTTGGTAAATCAGGGAATAGATATCAAACTCTTTGGTATAGTTCCACATCGTTTCTTTGATACTGATGTGGAGAAATGTTGCACTGGAAAGTATATTGTTGGAGATGAGAAAGCTCAAATATTATATGGCTCAAAAGTTGTCTTTAACAATATGCATTTTGCAGAAATAGAATCGGTAAATTGCAGGTTTTTTGAGGCAAATGGTTGTGGAGCTTTTCAACTTTGTGATTATAAACCTATTTTGAAGGAACTTCTTCCAATAGATCATGAGCTTGTAACTTTTAAGACCATTGATGAAGGGGTTGATAAAGTGAAGTACTATTTGGCTCATCCTAAAGAGCGATATGAGATTGCAGAAAGGATCTATCAGTATTTTATTAATCACTATACATACGACCATTTGATTCAATACATTCTCAATGTTACAAAGTCATTATGAAGGTAATTTATTTTCATCGAAACACAAAGGCTGGCTATAGCATTAATAAGGTAACCCAAACTATAGTACGTGAGATTGAAGATAAAGAAGAATATTATATGCCTTCCGCTGGCTCGGGATTAAAGGATTTGATTAAAAATATTCGATTTATACGTAGTCATCGGCAGAAAGGAGCTATTCATCATATTACAGGTGATGTGCATTATGGCATTCTTGGACTAATTGGTTATAAATCTGTTCTCACTATACATGATACAGTTGGGTTAGACTTCATACAAATGAGCAGATTAAAATCACTTATTTATAAGATGTTATGGTTCAGAATCCCAATGATGCTTGCAACAAAGGTGTTATGTATTTCTGAAGTCACAAAATCATACTTGATGAAGTATTCTTCACGAAAGGATATTAGGGTTATTCATGATGCTATTGACTCATCTCTTCAGTTTTCACAATTAAAGCAAATAAATAGTCCTGTAAAGATTCTTTTTGTAGGTGTCAAAGATAATAAAAATCTCATCAGATGTTTTGAAGCTTTGAAAGGGATTGATTGCATTGTAACTATAATAGGAAAACCGAGCCCTAAGCAAATCAGGGCATTATCAGAGAATGGGATTAACTATACTAGTAAGTCTAATCTATCAGATAAGGAACTTAATGCAGAGTACTATAATTGTGATATTGTATCGTTTTGTTCTTTATTTGAGGGGTTCGGCATGCCAGCACTAGAAGCTCATCAGGCAGGAAGACCTGTTTTATGCTCTACAATACCTGTGCTGAAGGAAGTTGCAGGTGAAGCTGCTTGTTACGCTGATCCGTATGATGTTGCTTCTATTCGATCAGCATACTTACGTCTAGTAAACGATGAAACTTATAGACAGCAACTTGTAGAAAAAGGAAAAGAGAATGTATTGAATTTTTTTCCATCTTTTATAAAAAAACAGTGGGAGGATGTATATCATGAATTATAAAGCATAGAAATATGAATATTTTTATCTCTTGTGCTCTGTTTTATCCTTCAAAACTTGGAGGTCCTGCAAATACTCTATATTGGTTAGCGAAAGGCCTCGTCTCAAAAGGTCATAATGTATATGTAGTCAGCACCCATGATTTTATTGAGGATGTAAAAATTCCAAAAAATCAAAAAACTGTTGTTGATGGTATTAATGTGTTTTATGCTATAAATAGAGTAAAACTTATACAAAAATCGATTGGCTTAATAAGAACTTGTGATTCTGTAATTTTGTCGTCAGTTTGTTATAGTCCAGAGTTACTTTTGGCTTTATTTGCTAAGAGTTTGCATAAAAAAGTAATATGGTCCCCTAGAGGAGAGTTTACTCAAAGTGCAATAGGGGGAAAGAAGACAAAGCTTGCATTTTTTGAACTAATAAAATTTTTAGTTGGTAAATATGTTGTATTTCATGCAACTTCAAAGGACGAAGAAGAATGTATTAGGCGTATATTAGGAGAAGGAGTTAATACAACTATAATTCCAAATTATATGGAGATTCCAGAAAAATTAGAACGTCAAGAATCAGATCCTCCTTATATTTTGTTTCTTGGAAGGATCGCACCTATCAAGGCTATTGAAAACCTTATAAAAGGAGTATCTATATCGTCAATGTTTAGAAAATCATCAGTGGAGCTAAAGATAGCAGGAGGTATAGAAAATCAATTCCGAGCGTATCACCAATCGCTTCTGAACCTTATAGAATCTGAAGGATTGCAAGAAAAAGTAAAGTTTATTGGACCGGTTTCTGGTGAACAAAAATATCACACTTATTGCGACGCAAAATTTTTGTTTCTAGTTTCTAATTCAGAGAACTTTGGTAACGTAGTGATCGAAGCACTTTCTCAAGGTACACCTGTTGTTGCTTCTTTAGGTACACCATGGAAGGGCCTGGAAGATTTTCATGCTGGATTTTGGATAAGTAACTCTCCTGACGAGATTGGTAAGATAATAGATAAGATTTTATCTTTATCTGAAGAGCAATACAATAAGTATAGAATTGCTGCTTTCTCTTATGCAAATACCTTTAATATTTACTCAAATACAGAGTGTTGGGAAAATGTAATAAAATAGGATAAATCAGGATGTTGGTATTATTTATTCCATGCCTTTGGCTGTTAATGATTTTTGCTTGTATCTAGTTTCCTTTTAAGAGAAGATGGAAATTTTTAGCAATATTCTTTGGATTTATTGTTCTCATAAATTGGCATTTTCATTTGATTCCAAAATCAATGTTTTCTTTTACAAGTAATGACTACAATTCTTTTAGTACGCTTACCTTCCAGTATTAATGGAGGCAGACAAGATTCAACTTCAGTTAAACGAATTGCAAAAATTATTTTGGACCAAGATGCGGATTATGTATTTGTTATTGAGGATTGTCAGAATATAGTTTGTAAATTGTAGAACGAGATAACTGAAAAATATCCATATACATCCAATACGTTTAGGGGAGGAGCACATTATTTATATAGTAAGGCATCTATAGAAACCTCAGAAAAATTAGGTACAGATACGTAATCATACCTTTTGCATTATGTCGTGCGTAAAGGTGGAAAAACAATAAACATATATAGGCGTCATTTAGCTAGCAACAATAATACTGAGCATGATGATTATATGCATTGATAGTTTATCTGGAGCTAAATCTGCTTGTAAATATGTTAAGAATATCTGTAGAGTTTCGAAAAAAAGAGCAAGAGGTTCGACTATTACTTAACGAGATTAATGCTTGCAAGGGATATAGTTTAATCTTAAGTGACTTTAATGGTATATGTGGCTCTAGTCCTTTTGTGCTAATTGAACAATTTGGCTTTACTGACTCTTGGTGGAAGGGAGGGGATGGTGCTACATTCATAATCAATTGGCCCTATAGAATAGATCATATATTTTTTAAGGAAGGAATAGAGTTTAAATCTATTAAAATCGTTAATTGCGAAGATTTTAGCGATCATAATGCTTTATCTGCAGATTTTTTGATAGAATAAAAATATAATAGTAAATGAAAATATTAGTAGTATGCCAATATTTCCATCCAGAGGAATTCAAAGTGAATGAACTAGTAGAAGGGTTGGTAAAAAGAGGAAATGAGGTTACTGTATTGACAGGCAAGCCTACATATCCAAGGGGACCTTATCCAAAAGGATACAAGTTTTGGGGTGTCCAAGAGGAAGAATACAAGGGAGCAAGGGTTATCCGTTTGCCGGAAATGACGCGAGGAAATGGAGGAGCTATAGGTGTAACAAAGAGTTTATTGTCGTTTTTGATTTCTAGTACTTGGTATGCAAAGCATCATGATATAGAGGCTGATGTTATTCTTTGTTTCCAACTTTCACCTGTGACGATGGCAAATGCAGCCCTCATCTATAAAAAGAAACTCAATGTAAAGCTAGTGCATTGGGTACAAGATCTGTGGCCAGAAAGTGTAACAGCAACGATTTCTATCAAGGGCGGTCCATTAATTAAGGTACTTGAAAAGTTTGTTACAAAAGTATACAAAAAGAGTGACGTGATCCTAGTACAGTCAAAGGCTTTCGAGGAGTCTATCTGTGCAAAAGGTGACTTCACGAGTAAACTCGTGTTTGCACCTAATTGGGCAGAGAGTATCTTTATAGGCGCTGATACCAGTATAGATGGTAACTTCCCTCTACAGCTTGCAGAGGATGAGTTTTGTGTCATGTTTGCTGGTAATATTGGTGAGGCTCAGGATTTTGGTAATATTATCAAGGCTGCAAATTTAACAAAGGATTGTCCAAAAATCAAATGGATTATAGTGGGTGATGGTCGTGCACGAGAGAACTCTGAAAAGGAGGTTAAGCGTTTAGGATTGGAAGATACCGTCAAATTCTTTGGGCGTCATCCGGTTATCGAAATGCCTAAGTTCTTTGCTCAGGCTGATGCTATGTTGGTGACATTAACAGACCAGTTTATCTTCTCTCTGACCATTCCATCAAAGACACAAGCATATATGGCTTCTGGAAAACCTATTCTCACTATGCTTAATGGTGCAGGCAATGATGTGGTACGTGAGGCTAAGTGTGGGTTGATAGCTAATGCAGAAGACTATAAGACGTTGGTTGAAAACGTGAAGAAAATGTATGCAATGAGCAAGGAAGAACTTGCAGAAATGGGCAAGAATGCAAAGGACTATTATGATAAGTTCTTCGAAAAGGAAATGGTGATTGACCACGTAAACAGGATTCTTACTTCACAATCATGCTAAAGCATTCTGAGAAAATAATTCTTATACTAATCCGCAAGGCTTTGAATTGTAAATATAGGACGGATTTATCTAGGTTTCAAAATATGGATTGGAATGAAGTTATGGACATTGCCTCTATACAAGGCGTTCTTGGAGTTTGCTTAGATGGTTTAACAAGTATTTTATCTATTCTTCCTGATGACCAGAATATAGGCTTGTCACTTGATCAGAAAATGGAGTGGATGGTCAAGTCTCATTGATGGAATCTAGCTATGGGCAGCATTCTCATATTCTCAAGTCGGTTTGTGAAGATTTGCATGATCTTAAGATATTACTATTAAAGGATATTGGTCTCAGTTTTTATTATCCAACTCCTAATCTTCGACCAGTAGTTGAGGATATAGATATTTATACGTATACGTATGGACAGCATGAGACGGTTGATACTAATTTTAGAAGGTGTGGTGCAAATCCTAAACGGAGTGTTGAGAAATACATGGTTGCAGTTCTTGATGGTGTCGTATTTGAGAATCATTATATTTATGTTGATTCGTATGTAAGTAATGCAGAAAAGAAAACACAGCAATACATAGAATCACTTGATAATGACATTAAGACACCGTATAGTTATTATACACTATCAGCTATTAAGAATTATTTTTTTCTAACTCATACTGCTAGACACTTCAGCGAATATCTTTCAATTACTATTAGGCATATTTAAAATTGGAGACTATTCTTGAAAATGGAGAAGCCCATCCTAATAGAAAATTGGAGTTTGATAGAAACCAAACTCCAAGAGTTTTGTATGTTGCGAATTAGTAATATGTTCACTTCTATCGCTTAAGATATTATTACGACAGAATTGGAATATTTTATCTTTAATAATGTGGAAAAGTTAGAAAAAATGCGTCTTGAAAAACGTCTTTGAACCGAAAAACATCTTATATCCTACTGGATCTGTAGCAAGAATATTCTATAAAACGGAGATCCTTATAAAGAATTGGTGGAAGTATAAATATTTACCCTTCTCGTTCTGGGAACGGATATGGTTTTCACTTAAATTGCATTTGGAATATCGTGAAAAATTTGATTGAACTATAAAACTGCTTGTATGTTTCTTGACATCTATTTTAGAGCATAAATATAATCTTTTGTCGATGTAAATTATGTTTGTGCTTGTTGTCATATTCTCAAATGCAATCTTTCGTTTTTTGTGGTTCTATCCACTTGTTGTTCCACTGACTAAATATAATTTTTTTGAATTATGTCGTTTTTCGTGTACTATTTGGCTAGAATAAAAATGTTTGAAAGAGAGAATTTTGATTAATATTAACACATAAGAATTTATGGATACATACATAATTTTCGGAATCATTTTCGTAATTCTACTTGCTTCGGAACTGCTCTATTTCAAAATTGCGGATAAATGCAATATTGTGGACAAACCAAACGAGAGGAGTTCTCATTCTTCTGTTGTTCTTAGGGGAGGTGGAATTATTTTCCTTTTATCTCTTTGGATATGGAGTATTTGTTTCGGGTTCTCTTCCTTTTGGTTCCTCTTGGCAGTCACGTTGATTGCTGGCGTGAGCTTCATTGATGATATTCGTTCGCTTCCTGACAGCGTGCGTCTGGTGGCTCAGTTTGTTGCTATGGCGATGATGTTCTACCAGCTGGATATCCTGCATCTGGATATGTGGTGGATTGTTATTCTTGCACTGATTGTTTGCGTTGGCGCATCAAATGTCATTAATTTCATGGATGGTGTGAATGGCATCACTGGAGCATATGCGATGGCTGCATTGTTGCCACTTGCTCTTTTGAATAGCTCTATGGACTTTGCTGATCAAAATCTCATATATGTGGTAATTCTTGCGGATATACTATTCTGCTTGTTTAATTTCCGTCCAAAGGGAAAAGCGAAGTGCTTTGCAGGAGATGTGGGCTCAATCGGTGTGGCATATATTCTTTTGTTCTTGATTGGATCACTTATCCTGATGACTGGGGATGTGACTTATTTGATATTCTTGCTTGTCTATGGTGTGGATGGCTGTTTGACTATCATACATCGTATTATGTTGCACGAGAACTTGGGGGAGGCTCATCGCAAACATGCTTACCAGATTATGGCTAATGAATTAAAGATTGGGCATGTAAAGGTGGCATCGCTGTATATGGGGATACAGTTATTGATTTCTCTTGGATTTATCTATCTCTGCCCCGGCACAATAACTGCTCGTTGGCTGTATTTAGCGGGGACATTCGCTGTATTGGATGTAGCTTACATATTGTTTATGAAAAAGTATTATCATTTGCATGAAGAATATCTCGTATCATTGAGAAAATAATAGGTATGGAAATAAATAAAGAACTGCTTGAATCTCTTTGGACTGAGGCAAAAGGAAATGCACGTTTGCGTCAGAACTACGACTTGCGCACTTCTTCTGCCGACAGTAGTCAACGGATGCTCAACGCATTGTTACCGGAAACGGAAGTGTCTATCCATCGACATGAGAAGACTGCGGAAACAGTGATATGTGTTGCCGGCAGACTGGAGGAGATTATCTATGAGGAGGTGGACGAATATGTTCACGACACAACTTCTCGCTGTACGGATGTGGTAAGGAAAAAAGGCTTTAAAGAGGTGTCACGCCATGTATTATCTCCTGCAGAGGGCCAATTCGGCATTCAGATATCGGCTGGAGTGTGGCATACCATACATGTGATAGAGCCTTCTGTTATTTTTGAAGCAAAGGATGGCAAGTATGGGGAGGACGGAAGCGAGACTTTAGAGGAGTTTATAGCAAGGCGAGCATCGGAATCGTCAGAAGTGCCAACTTTCTCGAATTCGTTTGGAGACCTTAAGAAAAACATCGAATATCTCATAGGCATGGAACGTCAGTCCGGTGCCATGGATGTTATTTCTCCACTTTATATTGCCCGTACGCTCAATGTGCCTCTTGATAAGGTGGAATCTGCCATGAAGGAAATAGGAATTTACTAATTATACCCCCACTGGAAATAAAGACATGAAAAGAATGAAATATTTAGCTTATTGCGCATTGGCGACATTAATGTTTACAGGCTGCCAGTCCTACAAAAAAGTACCTTACCTACAGGATGCTGAAGTTGTATTGTACAATACCCGAGATGCAGAACTTTATGATGCTAAGATCATGCCCAAGGACCTGCTGACGATAGTGGTGTCATGTACTAGTCCTGAATTGGCAGCACCTTTCAACTTAACAGTGGCTACGCAGAATAATGCTGCTTTGAGTTATACAACTACTCAGCCTGTATTGCAACAATATCTAGTGGATAATGACGGTAATATCAACTTCCCCGTATTGGGTGAACTTCATGTTGGTGGCCTAACCAAGAAGGCGACTGAGCAGATGATTGTGGAGAAGTTGAAACCTTATATAAAGGAAACTCCTATTGTAACAGTACGTATGGTAAATTATAAGATTTCTGTGATCGGAGAAGTTGCCCGTCCCGGTACATTCACGATTTCCAATGAAAAAGTGAACATTCTGGAAGCTTTGGCTATGGCAGGTGATATGACCGTCTATGGTCTGCGTGATGATGTGAAACTAATACGTGAGAATGCCAATGGCAAGCAGGAAATAATTCCATTGGATCTGAATAAGGCTGAGACAATCCTTTCCCCTTATTATTATCTGCAGCAGAATGATATCATATACGTTACTCCGAATAAGGCGAAAGCACGAAATTCAGACGTGGGAAATAGCACAAGCTTATGGTTCTCTGCTACTTCGATCCTTGTTTCTATTGCCAGCTTGTTGTTTAACATCTTGAAATAAAAAAATATGAAGGAAGAAAATCAAAACAGGAAAGAACGTGAAATGACTGAAGAGCAGATTGATTTTCGGGCACTGCTTTTTAAATACATCATTCACTGGCCCTGGTTTGTAGGGGCAGTGTTGTTATGTTTGGTTGGTGCGTGGTTTTATCTGCACTGGGCTACGCCTATTTATAATATTTCCGCCACTGTTCTGATAAAAGATGAGAAGAAGGGTGGAGGTGCAGGGCTCTCATCGGAACTGGAGGATATGGGACTAAGCGGTCTGATGACTTCTTCTAAAAACATTGATAACGAGTTGGAAGTTCTGCGTTCGAAAACTCTTGTGAAAGAAGTTGTTAATCAGTTGGGGCTATATATAACTTATAAAGATGAGGATGAGTTTCCTGCTAAAAGTTTATACAAGACATCTCCGGTACAAGTAAGTTTGACACCTCAGGAGGCTGAGAAACTAAGTTCTCCGATGGTAGTGGAAATGATATTGCAGCCTAAAGGAAGTATAGATGTGAATGTGACTGTTGGTGAGAAAGGATATCAGAAACATTTTGAGAAGCTGCCTGCTATTTTTCCGACTGATGAAGGTACATTGGCTTTCTTTCAAGATGTTGATTCGGTAACTTTGCAGGATGGCACGAAAGTGCCTCGGATGGAGAAGAACGTGCGTCATATAACTGCGACTATTAACAAACCGATGAGAGTGGCAAAAGGGTATTGTAACAGCCTGTCTATTGCGCCAACCTCCAAGACTACTTCTGTGGCTGTGATTTCATTAAAAAATTCCAGTTTGCAACGTGGGCAGGATTTTATCAACCAGTTGCTTGAAATGTATAATCGCAATACGAACAATGATAAGAACGAAATTGCTCAGAAAACAGCTGAGTTTATTGATGAACGTATTAGTATTATTTCAAAAGAACTGGGAAGTACAGAAGCGGATTTAGAAACCTTTAAACGTGATGCAGGTATCACGGATTTGACGAGCGAAGCTCAGATAGCCTTAGCCGGTAATGCTGAATATGAAAAGAAGAGTGTGGAGAACCGTACTCAAATCAGTCTGGTGAATGACTTGCGTAAGTATTTAAGAGGCAATGAATACGAAGTATTGCCAAGTAATGTAGGTTTACAGGATGCCGCCTTGATCGGTGCGATTGAACGTTATAATGAAATGCTGGTGGAACGTAAACGTCTGCTACGTACATCAACAGAGAATAACCCGGCTATTGTGAATCTGGATACGAGTATCCGTGCTATGAAAGCTAACGTACAGGCTACTCTTGAAGGAACCTTGCAGGGGTTGATGATCACTAAATCAAGTCTTGACCGTGAAGCGAGTCGTTATTCCCGTCGTATCAGCAATGCTCCGGGACAGGAACGGGCTTATGTAAGCATCGCCCGTCAGCAGGAAATCAAGGCGGGATTGTATCTGATGTTGTTGCAGAAACGTGAAGAGAATGCGATTGCACTTGCTGCTACTGCCAATAATGCGAAGATCATTGATGAAGCGATAGCTGACGATATTCCGGTATCTCCTAAACGCTCTATGATCTATTTGATTGCATTGGTACTTGGTATTGGAATTCCGGTTGGTATCATCTACTTGATTGAACTGACAAAATTCAAGATCGAAGGACGTGCTGATGTGGAGAAACTGACGAGTGTTCCTGTTGTCGGTGATATTCCATTAACGGAAGAGAAGAATGAAAAGAATGGCTCTATCGCCGTCTTCGAGAACAAGAATAATCTGATGAGTGAAACCTTCCGTAATGTTCGAACCAACCTTCAGTTTATGCTCGATAATGATCAGAAGGTTATCCTTGTAACCTCAACAGTCAGTGGAGAAGGTAAATCGTTTGTTTCGGCAAACCTGGCTATCAGTCTTTCTCTTTTGGGAAAGAAGGTCGTGATTGTCGGACTCGATATTCGCAAGCCGGGACTGAATAAAGTATTCCATCTCTCCAATAAAGAGAAAGGCATTACTCAGTATCTTTCTAATCCTGAAACGGATCTAATGGAACTTGTTCAACCTTCTGATATCAATAAGAATCTGTTTATTCTTCCGGGTGGTTCTGTGCCTCCTAATCCAACGGAGTTGTTAGCTCGTAACGGTCTGGATAAAGCCATAGAAATCTTGAAGCAGAACTTCGACTATGTGATAATGGATACTGCCCCTATCGGTATGGTAACCGATACTTTATTGGTAGGTCGTGTGGCTGATTTGTCAGTATACGTATGTCGTGCCGACTATACTCATAAAGCCGAATATACATTGATCAATGAGTTGGCTATTGAGAAGAAGTTGTCTAAGCTTTGTACCGTAATCAACGGTGTGGACTTGAAAAAGAGAAAATACGGCTATTATTACGGTTACGGCAAATACGGCAAGTATTATGGCTATGGCAAACGTTACGGTTACGGCTACGGTTATGGACAGAAACAGTAAGGGTTGTTTTAGTTCTATAAAGATAGGACAGGATGTGAGGCAGCAGGCAAACCGGGATACATGCCATAATGAAGTGTATATATTTTTTTAGGCTATACCGAAGAACAGGCTGCTGCCACTATTTTGTTTGTCTCCTTCTATAATTTTTCTAACGGCTTTAAATGAAAAAAACAGTTGTTGAGTATATAACTGATACGCTTGAAGAGTAAGCATTCAGCAAACCCCGTATTTCCCCCTCTGAAAGTTCTTCCTAGTTTTGC
>OCAK01000458.1_pt1 | contig 38507 bp, 45 predicted proteins | sample 1538301 | NCBI WGS metagenome assembly OCAK01 (sample SAMEA2580285, study PRJEB22360) | human gut metagenome | biome: human gut; feature: human-associated habitat; material: faeces | place: Denmark | collected 2008/2010 | reverse complement strand
ATGCGGCAGCACTTCTGCTTCGCAACTGGTTAAATGATGATTGGGAGTAATTTATGAACAACGACTCATATACTGGAGTACAGAAAGCAGCGATTCTTTTGATTACGCTGGGACCGGAAAAGGCGGCAACCATTTTCAAACATTTAAAGGAAGATGAGATTGAAGAATTAACGCTGGAAATAGCGAATACAAGAAGCGTATCGCCACAGACCAAGGAGGAAGTGCTGGAAGAGTTTTATCAGGTATGCCTCGCACAGCAGTATATTGCGGAAGGCGGTATCGGATACGCAAAAGAACTTCTGGAAAAAGCACTCGGAAACGACAAGGCACAGGGAGTTATTGCAAAACTTACAGCATCTCTTCAGGTTCGTCCGTTCGAATTTATCCGAAAGACAGATCCGGCACAGCTGCTGAACTTTATACAGGATGAACATCCGCAGACGATTGCGATGATCCTTTCGTATCTGGCTCCGGCACAGGCGTCCCAGGTACTGGGAGCTCTGCCACCGGAAAAACAGGCTGATGTTGCAAAACGTATTGCAACTATGGATCGTACTTCTCCGGATGTGATCAAGGAGGTAGAACGCGTACTGGAGCGGAAACTTGCATCTCTTGTAAATCAGGATTACACCATCGTCGGTGGTATTGATGCAATTGTTGGCATTTTGAACAGTGTCGACCGTGGAACAGAGAAACATATTATGGAATCCCTGGAAATCGAAGAGCCGGAACTTGCAGACGAGATCCGCAAAAAGATGTTCGTGTTCGAGGATATTCTTCTGCTCGACGACCGTGCAATTCAGCGTGTGTTGCGTGATGTGGAAAATGCAGATCTGGAGCTTGCGCTTAAGAATACAACGGAAGAAGTACAGAATGTGATCTACAAGAACCTGTCAAAACGTCTGGCTGCAATGATCAAGGAGGATATGGACTTTATGGGTCCTGTTCGTATGAAGGATGTTGAGGAGGCACAGCAGAAGATTGTTGCTGTGATCCGTAAGCTCGAAGATGCCGGAGAGATTGTAATTTCACGTGGCGGAGGTGACGATATCGTTGTCTAATTTACTGAAACAATGTTATGTCGTCAGTTCGGGAACTGGTACAAGAATTATCAATTCCAATGACGGGGTACGCCAGAAATTAAAAGAACTGCAACAGGAACAGGCTCCGGAACAGGTAGATGTATCAGCAGAGGACGGACAGGAGAATGCACCGGCTGGTTTCTCACAGGGGATTCAGGCAAAAACCGTGCAGATTGATGTGGAAGCCCTGCGCAGGGAAGCACTTGAAAAGGCAGCTGTGGAGGCAGATGAGATTACTTCCACGGCAAAAGAAGATGCAGAACGTATCCGTGGGGAAGCGGAAGAAAAAGCCCGTACCCTGTATGAAGAACAAAAGAAACTCGGATACGAAGAGGGTGCCAGATGCCGGGAAGAAGAATTAAACAGGGAACATGAGAAGGCGATGGAGTCTCTTCATGCACAGAAAAAACAACTGGAAGAACAGTATCATGAAAAAATGTCGGTGATGGAAAAAGACATTGTGGACGCTGTGATTCAGGTATTTGATAAAGTGTTTAAGATTCAGTTTGAAGAGAAACGTGAACTTTTACTTCAGCTGGTAAATGGAGCATTACTTGACATTGACCCGGGAGATAAAATACGGATTCACACGAACCGGAGCGATGAGGAAATCCTCAAAGAACATCTTGCACAGATGCAGGATATTGTAGGAAAAGATGTTGCCATTGAATTTATAAAGGATAATAAATTATCGGATGGACAGTGCAAAATAGAAACACCGTATGGCGTGGTTGACTGTGGGGTGGACACACAGTTGTCTGCACTGCTGAAGGATATACGTTCACTGGTATAAACGGGAGACAAATTTGGTTAAAGAAGCGGAAAAGTATTTACAGCTGATGGACCGCCAGTATTATAAGAGTTATGGAAAAGTAGTCAAGGTAGTAGGTCTTACCATTGAATCTGTCGGACCAAAGGCACGTATGGGAGATTTGTGTAAAATTTACCCGAACGAGATGGAAGAGGAATATGTTATCGCGGAAGTGGTCGGTTTTCAGGATTCCAGACTGATCCTGATGCCGGTTGACAGCGTGGAAGGGGTTGGAACCGGATGCATTGTGGAAAATACCGGACATCCCCTGTCGGTTCTGGTTGGAGAAGAACTGCTTGGGCATACGCTGGATGGAATCGGACGCATGACGGATGGAACGGAAGAAATTCACGGTTCGTATTATCCGCTGGAAAATACGCCACCGGATCCGATGGATCGCCGGATTATCAGCGAGGTACTGCCGCTTGGTGTAAAAGCGGTGGACGGACTGATTACGGTTGGAAAAGGACAGCGTATCGGTGTGTTTGCCGGTTCCGGTGTCGGGAAAAGTACCCTGCTTGGCATGTTTGCAAGAAATACGAAGGCAGACATCAATGTAATCGCACTGATCGGCGAGCGCGGCAGGGAGGTCCGGGAATTTATTGAACGTGACCTTGGTCCGGAGGGAATGGCACGGTCCGTTGTCGTGGTCGCAACGTCAGATAAACCGGCACTGATCCGTAATAAGTGTGCAAAGACAGCAACGGCTGTGGCGGAATATTTCCGTGATCAGGGAAAAGATGTACTGCTTATGATGGATTCCATGACACGATTTTCCCAGGCACAAAGAGAAATCGGACTTGCATCCGGGGAACCACCGGTTACCAGAGGGTATCCGCCGAGTGTGTACGCACAGATGCCAAAACTTCTGGAACGTGCCGGTACAAATGAAAAAGGATCGATCACCGGACTATATACGGTTCTGGTAGATGGAGATGATTTTAATGAGCCAATCACGGATACGGCGCGGGGCATTCTGGATGGACATATTGTTCTCGACCGTAAGCTGGGACATAAAAACCATTATCCGGCAATTGATATTTTACAGAGTATTTCCCGTGTTATGAATTCCATCGTAACAAAGGAACATAAGGCACTTGCCGGAAAATTAAAACAGGTGCTTGCCACATACAGTGAAGCAGAGGATCTGATTAATATCGGAGCCTACAAAAACGGATCGAATCCGGATATCGATTATGCAATCCGAAAGAATAAAGAAGTAAATGAATTTCTGTGTCAGGATACGGAAGAAAAGTTTGCTTTTGATGAAGAAGTGGAACTCTTAAAAAAGGTGTTTGACGACTGATCAATGGACAGAGGTTTTAAATGGCAAAATTTGTTTATCGTATGCAGAACATACTGAACATTAAACAGAAACTGGAGACACAGGCGAAAATGACATACAGTCTGGCAAACCAGAAATATCTGGAGCAGCAGAAGAGGAATATATGGTGCGCAGAGTCGGATATGAGCAGCACTGGAAGAAACTGATGCAGGGAAATTTAAATCTGCAGGAAGTCGAACATGCGCGGGCAGATGTAAATGCCATGAAAACGATTGTCAGACGACAGATGGTAGAAGTCCACAAGGCGGAAAAAGAACTGGAAGATGCCAGAAACCGCTTAAAAACCGTGATGCAGGAACGAAAGGTTCAGGAAAAATTGAGGGAAAAGGCATTTGAAGAATTTAAGCAGGAACTTGCAGAAGCAGAAACGAAAGAAATCGATGAACTTGTAAGTTATACCTATAACAAGGGTGAACAGGGAGAATGATATGGCAGACGAAAGAAACCTTGTCGACGAGGAAGACGCGGTAAAGGAAAACAGCACAAAAAATCGAAGAGAAAAGAAAAAACGGGAAAAGAAAGAAAAAAAAGAAAAAAAGAATGCCAAAGGAAACGCATCGGAACCGGAAGAAGATGAGGATGAAAAGGGAGGCGGCAGGCTGATTCTTGTCCTTACAACCATTTTAATCATTGCGATATGGATGGGAATTATAGGAATTTTGATTAAAACCGATGTCGGAGGATTTGGATCAACGGTGTTATATCCGCTTTTGAAAGATGTCCCTTATGTTAATAAAATCCTCCCACAGCCGGAAGAAACGGTGGAGCAGACCGAGGGCACAGAGCATCAGTATGGGTCTTTAAGCGAGGCCATCAGCCAGATTAAAGAACTGGAAAAAGAACTCGATGAAGCCAGCAGTACAAATAAAAATGACAAAAAAAAGATCAAGGATCTGAAGGCACAGATCAAGGATCTTTCAAAATACAAAGAGGATGAGGCTGCCTTTGAAAAGGAGAAGGAAAAATACTACGAGGAGGTTGTTTTTTCCGATACAGCAGTATAAGACATATTATGAGAGCATTGATCCAGAAAATGCCGAAGTCTTATACAAACAAGTGGTTGAACAGATTACCTACGATAGTCAGGTTGAAGATTACGCAAAGACATATTCCAACATGAAGCCTCAGGAGGCGGCCAGCATCTTTGATACGATGACGGACAATCTGGGGCTTGTGGCTGACATTCTCATGAATATGGGAACACAGCAGAGGGCGGATATTCTTGGCAAGATGGATGCAACGACTGCGGCGAAGCTGACAGAGATCATGGAACCTACCAAGAAAAAGTAGGAAATCTGTAAATAACAGAAAGGAGGAACGTGTTTGACAAGTGCAAATGTATTTAATTTGAATTCTGTAAAGCAGGGTCAGGTATTAAATGCAAATGCTGCAAAAGGCAGATCAAAAGCTGAAAATCCGGATGCGGCAGGCGTGTTTGCTTCACTGATGGGCAGTAACTACTCTACAAATTTTAATATGCCGTCCGTGAATACAAAAATAAACAACAATGTATTACAGCAGACAAATGCGGCAGATAATTACGACCGGTATCAGTATCAGGATAATACCATCCGTCAGGCAGCCGGAGATGTTGTCACAGACGTGATCGACAATTCGACAGATACTCTGGATCAGTTCCAGGGCGATGTTGTCAGGACGGTGGCCGAACAATTGGGTGTTTCGGAAGATTCTGTAAAAGATATGATGGAGTCGCTGGGACTTACAGCTTTTGATCTCCTGAATCCGGAAAATCTTGCACAGCTTGCAATGCAGCTGACAGGAGAAACTTCTCCAATGGATTTACTGATGAATGACCAGTTTCAGGGGCTGATGCAGCAAATGGACCAGCTGGGAGGGCAGCTTGCAAATGAACTAAATCTTCAGCCGGCACAGATGGAGGAACTGATTGCGCAGATGGATATTCTGCAGACACCGGAAACTCTGACCGATGAAGAAATGCAGGTATTGACCGATGTGGCAGGACAGCAGACAACAGCAGATACTGTTTCGGCAGATGTGATGCCGGAGCTTGCACAGACTGATGAGGTACAGCCGATGGATAAACAGGCGGATGTATTTCAGAAAGAACCAAAATCGGAGGAAGTACGTACACAGCAGCCACAGACAAAGCAGACAGCAGAACAACAGACGATGGAACAGCAGACGGATGCCGGAGATGCAGATTCGCAGACAGGGGATCAGGTGAAGTCGGCGCAGCCGGAAAAAATGACGGCAGACCAGACCAGCTCTGATGTGGCAAAGACACAGACTGCCATGCAGATGCAGGATACCGCCGGGGTACAGACGATGGCGCATGCGGCGGATGTAACATCCGAGACATCGTATATTTCTGTGGATACCATGGATTTGCTGGAACAGGTGGCAGAGCAGATCCGTGTGAATGTTTCGCAAGGAACTTCATCGATGGAGATGCAGCTGAATCCGGAAAATCTCGGGAAAGTGTATGTAAATATTTCTTCGAAAGAAGGCATGATCCATGCACAGCTGGCAGCTTCTAATGAAGCAGTCCGCGCAGCCCTTGAAACGCAGGTGGCAGATCTGCGGCAGAATTTAAATCAGGCAGGTGTCAAAGTTGACGCCATAGAAGTAACCGTTGCTTCCCATGAATTCGAAAAGAATCTGGAACAGAACCAGGAGAGTGAAAAGCAGCAGGGAGAAAGACAGCAGGAGCAGTCCGGAGGCAGAAGAAGAAACTTAAATCTGTCCTCACTGGATGGATTGTCAGGACTGATGACAGAAGAAGAAACTCTTGCAGCACAAATGATGCGGGAGAATGGAAATTCCATGGATGTAACCGCATAGAAAGGAGAAAAAATGGCAGATACGACAACTTCCGCACTGAATTGGGCGAGTGTGGAAAACGGAAAAGTAAAAACGACAACATCGAAAAAAAGCGATGAGTCCAACAACGGAACCATGGGATATGATCAGTTCCTTACATTACTTTGTGCGGAAATGCAGTACCAGGACCCGCTCGAGCCTACCAGCAATACCGAATATGTGGCACAGCTTGCAACGTTCTCACAGTTAGAGGCAATGCTTGGCATGCAGGATACACAGAAAAACGAGATGGCAAACAATCTGGTTGGAAAATATGTAATCTTAAAGGTTTCGGACGAAACAACCGGAAAAACTTCTTATGTGGACGGTAAAGTAGATTATGTCATGTATCAGGAAGACGGATCACAGATGCTCAGTGTCAACAATAAGCTGTATTCCATCGATACGCTTGATACGGTGGCCGACAGTGATTACTATGAAGCGATTGGTTATGCCAAGACCATTTCAAACATGCTGGCACAGCTTCCGGATATTGAAAATATTACGACCAAGTATTCCGGTGCGATAGAACAGATCCGTAAGGTATACGATGGCATGACGGATTATCAGAAGAGCTTTGTAAGTGAGTCTGATCTTGCAAAACTGAAGAAGTATGAGCAGAAGATCAAAGATCTGGGTGGAGATACCTCAGACGATACAAAGACGGATGATACCAAAACAGATACGGATACGAAAACCGATGATACCAAGACGGATACGGATACCAAGACCGATGACACAAAAACGGATGACTCGAAGACAGAGAATGGTTCCGGTCAGAAGAGTGACGAGACAACAGGTGCATAGGAAAGGGGAGAAAAGAGATGAACCCGATCAGCAAACAGTTTTCGTCGATCGAACAGGTAACCGGTCAGTATTTAAAACAGAAAAACGTAACCAGTCCGTCAAAGACGTCGGATGTTTCATTCGAAGATGTCTTACGGCAACAGCAACAGTTAAAGTTTTCAAAGCATGCCTCGCAACGGTTAGAAAGCAGAAATATCAGCTTATCCGAGGAACAGAATGCCAGACTCGAAGACGGAGTGGAACAGGCACATGCCAAGGGAATTAAGGATTCTCTGGTTTTGGTGGATTCACTTGCTTTTATTGTTAATGTGCCAAGTAAAACCGTTGTTACCGCAATGGATCAGACGGAAACACAATCAAATACTTTTACAAATATAGATGGCGCAGTTATTATGTAACCGGACCTTATGGAAGTTACAGGAATCCCGACTGACAGAAGGATTTCAAAACCATATTGCCATCTAAGGAGGTCAATGTACTATGATGAGATCATTATTCTCTGCTGTGTCAGGTCTTAAGACACACCAGACGAGAATGGATGTAATTGGTAACAATATTGCCAATGTAAATACCGAAGCGTTCAAAGCTTCCAGCGTAAGATTCAGTGAACTGATGTACCAGACAATGTCCACCGCATCCGGTGGGGATGCGTCAACCGGTACGGGTGGTGTCAATGCCAAGCAGGTTGGTCTTGGTGTAAGCACGGCATCTACCATGATCAATATTACCGGGGCAGGTTCTTCCGAGACAACCGGATACCCGTTTGATTTAAAACTCAGCGACAGCCAGACCACAAACTTCTTTATTGTCAGCGATGGAACAAATACCATGTTTACCCGTGCAGGTTCGTTCTATGTAGATGGAAATGGCTATCTGTGTATGAGTTCTACCGGATACACCGTACAGGGATGGCAGGTAGACAAAACGACAGGTGAGATCCACAAAGATACGGTTTCTCCCCTGCAGGTGATGTCACCGTCCAACACGACATCCGCTCCGGAGGCAACGACAGAGGCTCATGTGCATGGAATTCTGGATAAGGAAGATACCGATGTCACCGGAAAAGACGGCTATGTTATGACTCTTGGATTTTATGATGATCTGGGATATTCCTATACGGCTAAGTTTGCGGTATCGACACCGAAGACAACTCAGGGATTAGGCACTGGAAATAATTATTTTATCAGTTTAACGGATATTATTGATTCGAAGGGAAATTCTATTGTCACAAAAGACGAAAATGGAAATGCAATAAAAGACGAAGCTGGTAAGCGTAAGATGCTTGATTCGATCTGGGGAGATGACGGGAAAAAGGATGATACGAATGGACCGAAGGGCTATTATATGAAATATGATTCCAATAAGGGTACATTTGTAAGTATTGGCGATGGTTCGAATACAACAGCTGGTACGAAGGCTGTAACGGCGAAATCCTTAAAACTTTCTGCCCTGGGAACACAGTATACAACAAATAATGCAGACGGAACGACACAAAAATCCAATTTTAAGGACATCAATGTAGATTTTTCCACTTCCACCAATGTAGGCCATGGCGGAAAGTCAACACTGAAAGTAGAAAAAGGAACTTCTGTTGGAAAAGAAACCGGTAAGAAGAATGGTGCAATGATCGGACTTGCTGTAGACCAGAGCGGTAAGATTTATGCAAGCTATGACAATGGTAACACCGAACTTCTCGGACAGATCGCAGTGGCACAGTTTGCCAATGCTTCCGGTCTTGAAAAAATTGGTGATAACTGCTATCAGACAACCTTAAACTCCGGCGAGTTTGACGGTGTGGGTGTAGCTGTGGATGCGGATGGAAGCAAGATCAATTCCGGACAGCTGGAAATGTCAAACGTTGACCTTTCCGGACAGTTTACCGATATGATCATTACGCAGCGTGGATTTCAGGCAAATTCGCGTGTTATCACAGTTTCCGACACATTACTGGAAGAATTAATCAACTTAAAGAGATAGTTTGAAAAAATAGTTGGGAAATGGTTTTTTGACTGTTTCTCAACATTTTTTTGTGATTTTATACCCTTTTTAACAAAAAGGAAGTAGACAAGAGAGAGAAAGTTTAGTAAAATCATATAAAAGGGTATTTTGATGGATTTTGTCGGAAGATCCATCGGAATTCCTAATTTTAGAAAATGGAAGGTGTAGTTCATGGATATAGCATCACTGCTTTCAATTATCGGCGGAATTGCCATGGTTATCTTTGGCGTCCTCAGTAGTAACAGTTTTGACATCACTGCGATGCAGATGTACATTGATCCGGCATCTGTTGTCATTACGTTTGGTGGATCTATCTGTAGTACGATTGGGTGTTTCAAGCTTGCAGATGGAATCAACGGATTCAAGTCAATTTCACTCCCGTTCAAGGATAAAACATATGATCCGTCACAGACCATCCGGACAATTATTGACATGTCAAATGTCGGAAGAAAAGAAGGTTTGCTTGCACTTGCAAACGGAATTGAAGACGAATTCCTGAAAAAAGGAATCATGCTTGTAGTAGATGGCACCGATCCGGAGCTGGTTCGTGGGATTCTGGAAACGGATATGGTGTGTCTGGAAACCCGTCACAAGGATGTGATTAAGTTTTGGGAAAAATGGGGCGAGATGGGTCCTGCCTGGGGTATGATTGGTACCCTGCTCGGACTGATCGCCATGTTAAATAAACTTTCCGATCCGTCTGCGATCGGACCACAGATGTCTGTAGCACTGGTTACGACACTGTACGGTTCCCTGATTGCAAACTGGTTATGTACCCCGATTGCCGGAAAACTTTCCGTAAACAATGATATGGAAGTGGTAAACCGTCAGATCACCATTGAAGGTTTGTTGTCCATTCAAGCAGGAGAAAATCCACGCGTTATTGAGGAAAAATTAAAGTCATTCCTTTCACCGACTGTAAGAGAGGGTGTTCTTGAAAACGGCGGAGGAGGTGAAGAGTAGTGGCAAAAAAGAAACAGGAGGATCCGCCAAAAGGAGCGCCGGCATGGATGAATACTTTCTCGGATCTGATGAATCTTTTGCTCTGCTTCTTCGTACTATTGTTTTCCATGTCGACAGTAGATACTGACAAGTTAGAGGCGGTTGTTGCATCACTGCAGAACGCCATCAGCATCCTTCCGACCGGCGGCACAAGCATTGGAGAGGGAGAGATGATTTCTGCCGGTGTCCGCCAGCTGGAATTTCTGGATTCTTACTACAATGAGATGGCAAATTCCAAAGCAGAGAATACCGATGAGCAGACAGATGGCAAACTGTCTGCACAGGAACAGTACGAGCAGCAGCAACTTGCGGAATCTGAAAAGATGGCAGATGAAATCCAACAGGAACTTGATAATTCACAGCTGTCCGGAAAGGTGGATGTGGATTTCAATGCAGAGTATGTAAAACTGAATCTGAATGGTTCCATTTTGTTTGCATCCGGTAAGGCTGATCTCGTTAAACAGGCAGTCCCGATTGTAAACAAGCTTGGAAAGATTCTTGAAAAATATAACAAGAATGTGATAGAGATAGAAGGACATACCGATAATGTTCCGATCCGCTATTCTGCAAAATATGAAAATAACGAGGTTCTTTCGGTGTACCGTGCACTTGCTGTCACGGATCAGCTCAGAAAAAATAAAAATCTCAATCCCAAGTACATTAAGTTTGCGGGAAGAGGAGATTACATACCGGTTGCTGACAACAGTACGGCAGAGGGACGTGCACAAAACCGACGCGTAGAGATAAAAATTTATAACTCATTCAATTCAAATGTGAAAGAAAATAACTAAGAGGAGTAAGCAATGAAGAAGAATTTAATTTCAGTCGTCATTCTGGCACTTGTATTTGCAAATTTTGTTTTGACAGCACTTTTGATGTTTTCGGTATTACCGGAGACAAAAAAAGCAAATACACTGATCGAAAAAGTGTGTTCCGCAATTGATCTGGATTTAAACAGTGGTGCGGCTACCGGAACCAGCAATATTTCCATTGATGATCAGGAAATTTATAAAGTCAGCGAAGGGGAAGACCTGACAACAAACCTTGCAGAAGGAAAAGACGGAAAGACTCATTATGCAGTACTGAATGTATCACTTGTTCTGAACAAGAAGAGCGACAATTACAAGAAATACACACAGGATTTCCTGACAAATCAGGATGATACAATCAAAAATGATATTATCAAAGTGGTAAGTGGATATACATTTGAGCAGTTTAACCAGAATTCAGATGCAATTAAGGACACGATCCTTGAAGATATGCAGAATTTATTCGGCAAAGATTATGTGATCGGAGTAAACTTCTCCAAACTGACAGCACAATAGGATTTTTACAGGTGGTGAAAGACTGATGGGTGACGTATTATCCCAAAATGAGATAGACAACTTGCTGGCGGCACTTAGTACCGGTGAGCTGGATGTGGATGAAATAAAAGACAATAATGAAAAAAAGGTAAAAGAGTACGATTTTGCCCGTCCTTCCAAATTTTCCAAGGAACATCTGCGTACCATGGAAATGATATTTGAACATTATGGCAGACTTTTATCTACGAACCTGCCCGTATATTTACGGAAAAATGTTCAGGTAGAGGTGGTGAATTCAGAAGCGGTTACGTATTCTGAATTTTCCAATGCACTGTCAAATCCGGTTCTTTTGGGAATTGTGAATTTTGCACCCCTCAAGGGAAATATTATTTTGGAAATGGCATCGAATCTGGGGTATGCGATTGTTGACCGTATGCTCGGTGGCAGAGGAGATCCTATGGACAAGGTTCGTGAGTTCTCGGAAATCGAACTTTTGATTATCGAACGGATTATGATTGTGTGCGTCAACCTTTTACGGGAACCATGGGAAAACGTGGCGGATATTCATCCCCGGTTAGAGAGAATTGAAACCAATTCCCAGTATGCACAGATTATTTCTCCGAGTGAAATGATTGCGATTGTGACAATTAACCTTAAGATCGGGGAAGTGGAAGGCCTGATGAATGTCTGTCTTCCGTACCTGACTCTTGAGGATGTGATTGATAAACTGAATACGAAATACTGGTATTCAAATTTGCAGAATCAGGACAATACCGATTACACGGAATCCATTGAGACCCTGATTCGGCGCGCACAGATACCGATCAAAGCTGTTCTTGGAAACAGTATGATATCGGTAAATGATTTTGCCATGCTGCAGCCGGGAGATATTATCCGGCTGGATCGCAAGGTGGAGGACGAATTGGATATTTATGTTGGAAATATTCGGAAATTTACTGCACTTCCCGGATCATCGGGGGATAAATATGCAGTCAGGGTCACTTCGGTGATCAGAGAGGAGCAATAAACTATGGATGGAGTATTATCGCAGGAAGAAATTAACGCACTGCTGAATGAACCTGGAGCAGAAGCGAGTGATTCTGCGGAAAATGAACTGTCTGATGCACAAAAAGACGCGATCGGAGAGATTGCCAATATCAGTATGGGAACTGCGGCGACAACGTTGTTTTCGCTCGTTAACCATAAGGTGGAAATTTCAACTCCAGTTGTTTCTTACGGCACATGGGATGACATTGTACAGGAGTATGAAAAACCCTGTGTGTTTATCCGGATTGCATATACCGTAGGACTGGATGGAAGCAATATTCTTGTCCTGAGGGAACATGATGTAAAAGTCATCACGGATCTGATGATGGGAGGAGATGGAACCAATACAGATGGCGAACTTGGCGAATTGCATTTGTCCGCAATCAGTGAAGCTATGAACCAGATGATGGGTTCTGCGGCAACTTCCCTTTCTTCCATGTTAAACCGCAAGATTGATATCAGCCCGCCAAATGCAACGGTGATTAATCTGCAGGAAGACATCGATGAAGCGGAGATTGATTCCTTCCTTACCGGAAAGTTTGTTAAGATCTCTTTCCATATGGAAATCGGGGATCTGGTTGACAGTACAATTATGCAGCTGTATCCGATTTCATTTGCAAAGGATATGTGTGATGGAGTGGCAAAAACGATGGAAATGGACAGTCAGAGTGTGACGGCCGATTCCTCAGCAGCAAATTCCGGCAATCCGGCAGGGGCACAGCCAGCAGCTGCATCTGCCGCAGCACAGCAGTAAGGAAGGAAAAAACAGCAAAGGGGGGCCGGCCGAGGGGCCAGCCGATGGGACAGACGATGATGGGAAATACTATGATGAATCAGAACATGGGACAGCCGGTTAATGTTCAGCCGGCACAATTTAGCGCATTTGCGGGTGGAAACCTTGGAAATTACCAGCCGGAAAATATTGATCTGATTATGGATGTTCCGCTTCAGGTGACAGTTGAGCTTGGAAGGACAACAAAATCCATTTCAGATATTCTGGATCTGGGACCGGGAAAAATTATTGAGTTGAATAAACTGGCAGGCGAGCCGATTGATGTGCTTGTCAATGGAAAATATGTCGCAAAGGGCGAAGTTGTCGTCATTGAAGAAAGTTTCGGTGTTCGAATCACGGAAATTGTCAATGCTTCAAGAACAGGCGGAAAGTAGAAACAGACATGACAAATGTGTTACTGACAGGTTCTCTGGAAAGCTTTATACAACTTTTGGGTGCACTGTTTATTTTTGCTGTTGTTCTGGCTGCTACATATCTTACCACCAGATGGATGGGAGGTATGCAGCGTGGACGCCAGAATAATAAGAATCTGCATGTGATAGAGACAATCAGTGTCGGCAATAACAAGATGATCAGTATTGTGGAAGCCGGCAGTGTCTATCTGGTTGTTTCTGTTGGAAAAGAGGAAGTACATCTTCTGGCACAGCTTAAGAGGGATCAATTAAAAGATTTCTCTTTTGAGCTGGAACAGAGTGGGAAAAAGCAGGATTCTTTTGCGGAAATTCTCAACCAGTTAAAAGACAAGTTACCAAAGAAGCAAGGATAAAGATGAGCAAAGGGAAAAAGATATACTGCATTGCAAGTTTTGCGTTTGCGTGTGCGGTTTTAATACTTACAATTACATTATGCATGATGCATCCGGGACGTGTCTATGCAAGTTCCATGGACCCGGACAGTATTACAAAGATTACACAGAAAGATACACAGGGAGCAGATCATAATACAGACAATGCCAATGGATTGTCAATTACATATAACAATGATTCCGGATCGGTTTCCACACCGATCAAGATGCTTCTGGTGTTGACAATTCTATCACTTGCACCATCGATTCTGATTATGATGACTTCGTTTACACGAATTATCATTGTACTTCATTTCCTTAGGACTGCGATCGGAACGCAGACGACACCACCCAATCAGGTTTTGATCGGTCTGGCATTGTTTCTGACATTTTTTATCATGTGGCCAACGTTCCAGCAGATCAACAAAGAGGCAATTCAGCCACTCGATAAGGGAGAAATCACACAGTCGGAATTTTTTGAAAAAGCAGAAGGGCCGATTCGTGAATTTATGATCAAAGATGCAAAGATCCAGATAAGGGATGTGAATCTTTTTGCGGAGATTTCCGGAGAAACGTATAAAGATACAAAGGAATTGTCGGATGTTCCGTTTACCACATTGGTTCCGGCATTCATTCTGAGCGAGCTTCGGAAAGCATTCATTATGGGATTTTTGATTTATATTCCGTTTATTGTAATTGATATGGTGGTGTCATCCGTATTGATGTCCATGGGTATGATGATGCTTCCTCCGACAACCATTTCGTTGCCGTTTAAGATTTTGTTGTTTGTTCTGGCGGATGGATGGGATCTTGTCATAAAATCCCTCGTCCAGACATTTTATTAGGAGGATACCGTATGATTTCACAGGGTGCAGTTCTTGATATTGCAAGAGATGCAATTTATACCATTCTGATCACGTCGGCACCGCTGCTTCTGGTTTCTCTGGTGGTTGGTCTGATTATCAGTATTTTTCAGACGGTTACATCCATTCAGGAGCAGACACTTACGTTTGTTCCAAAGATTATTGCGGTATTTGCTGCAATGATCCTTTGCGGCTCTTGGATGTTAAATAACATGACCGAACTGGTGGAGCGTCTGTGGTCGAATTTCAGTACCTATCTGAGTATGTGATTTGATAAAAAGATATGGTTAATTATGTATTTACACTTGAAAATTTTGAATATTTTCTGCTGATTCTGGTAAGAGTTACCTGTTTTGTGTATGTGGCCCCGTTATTGGGGCAGCAGGGAATTCCCAATCAGATTAAAATCGGATTTTCATTTTTTGTCTCATTGCTTTTATACAATGTAGTAGATCGGCCGGAGCTGACATACGCAAGTGTTGTCGGGTATGCGGTAGTTGTGATCAAAGAGGGAATTACGGGACTGCTGATTGGGTATGCGGCAAGCATCTGTAATTCCATTGTTTTGTTTGCAGGAAATATTATAGATATGGATATTGGTCTGTCCATGTCTACCGAATTTAATCAGGACATGGGAACAGAAACCACACTGACAGGAAATCTGTATTATTATCTGGTTCTGCTTCTTTTGATTACATCTGATTTTTATACCTATCTGGTACGTGCGGTTACGGATTCTTTTTCCGTAATTCCGATTGCCCACCAGAAATTTGCATGGGATCATCTGTTATCTGCAATCACACGCTATATGGGAGATTCATTCATCATAGGGTTTCGGATTTTTCTTCCGTTTTTTGCCTGTATTATGGTTTTGAACTGTGTACTTGGAATTATGGCACGTGTGGCACCGCAGATGAATATGTTTTCGATCGGTATGCAGTTGAAGATTCTGGTTGGATTTGTTGTTTTGTATCTGATCGTGTTCCTGTTGCCGAATGTGGCAAATTATATTTTTGATGAAATAAAGACGATGGTGAAGCTTGTTGCAGAAGGTTTGTATTGACGAAAAAAATCAGAATCGAATATTGCATTATAATCTGCAATGGTTTGCAAAAGACGGCGAAGGCGGCGAGAAGACAGAACCTGCAACCGCCAAGAAATTAAAAGATGCCAGAGATGAAGGTAAGGTTGCAAAAAGCCGCGAACTGAATTCGGCATTTGATCTGATAGTTTTGTTTCTCTGCCTGAAAATTTTTGTTTCCTTTGTGGGAGGAAAATTCATAGATATTTTTTCTTACATCTATGAAAATATGCCGGATTTTGTTAAAATAAATGAGGGCGGATTGTCCGTGCAGGCGGCAGCAGGCCTGATTGCCTCCGTTACTTTAAAAAGCCTGATCATTATGCTTCCGTTTATGGCGTTTGGGTTTGTTGTTACGCTTCTGGTCAGCATTGTGCAGGTAGGATGGAAAGTTTCCACAAAACCAATGAAACCGGAACTTTCCAAGCTGAATCCATTGAACGGATTCAAACGTATCTTTTCGAAAGATTCGCTCTTTGAACTGGTGAAATCCATTTTAAAGATTGTGATTATCATATATATCGCGTATACTTCCATAAAAGATAATGCAAATGATCTGTTTGCGTTGTATGATCTGGGACTGAATCAGGCGGTTGCGCTTGTGGGGACTCTGATTATCAATACGGGAATAAAAATCAGTATTGTTTATCTTGTGATTGGTCTGGCTGACTTTATCTATCAGAAACATAAGTTTAATGAAGATATGAAGATGACGAAGCAGGAAGTAAAAGATGAATACAAAAATACAGAGGGAGATCCGCAGATCAAAGGACGGCAGCGCCGTAAAATGCAGGAGGTATCCCAGAAGCGAATGATGCAGGATGTTCCCAAGGCGGATGTAGTCATCACGAACCCGACGCATTTTGCCGTAGCATTGAAATACGAGGCAAAAGTCAGTTCTGCCCCGGTTGTCCTTGCAAAAGGAGAAGATTACCTTGCGCAAAAGATTAAGGAAGTGGCGAGGGAGAATAAAATTGAAATTGTTGAAAATAAGCCTCTGGCACGTATGCTCTATCACAATGTTGATGTGGGAGCAGAAATTCCGCCGGAGCTTTACCAGGCTGTGGCAGAAGTTCTTGCTGCCGTATACAAGGCCAAAAATATACAGTAGTGCAGTTATACAACAAACAGGTGCGAAAGGAGGTTGTGCAGGATGCTGAAGAAAGCGGATATTGGTGTAGGTTTATATCTTTTGGCGGCAGTAGTTTTCTTCATTGTTCCGATTCCATCCGTATTGCTGGATGTGATGCTTGCATTTAACATTTCCATCGCCTTAATTATTGTATTTAATGTATTGTTTGTTCGGGAAGTACTGGATATGTCTTTCTTCCCGACATTACTTTTGTTTACGACTATTTTTCGAATTTCTCTGAACGTATCTTCCACCCGTCTGATTCTTCTGACGGGAGATCCTGGTAACGTTGTTAAGACATTCGGTTCGTTCGTCGGCGGAGGAAATATGGTGGTCGGTTCCATTGTATTTATTGTCCTCGTATTGATTCAGTTTATTGTTATCAATAAAGGTTCGGAACGTGTATCCGAAGTAACCGCCAGATTTACACTCGATGCCATGCCTGGTAAACAGATGGCGATTGATGCGGACTTAAATACCGGTGCGATCACCGATGCGGAGGCAAAGGAACGACGGGAAAAGATTCAGAGAGAATCCAGTTTCTTTGGCGCGATGGATGGTGCCACAAAGTATGTAAAGGGAGATGCTACGGCAGGGGGGGGCGTCACCTTTTTTTAACTGATTCGGAACGGAGTAATGCTACGGCAGGTCTGGTCATCACCTTTATTAACCTGATCGGCGGAACCATTATGGGAGTTATGAATCAGGGACTTGGATTTGCAGATGCCATCCAGCAGTATGGTCTGCTGACCATCGGTGATGGTCTGGTGTCCCAGATTCCGTCTCTTCTGATTTCTCTTGCAACCGGTATACTTGTTACCAAGGGATCAAACGAGGCAGACTTTTCCGGAATTTTGGTCAAGCAGCTTTTTGGAATTCCGAGGGTACTTTATATTGTAGGTTCCGTGCTGGTTTTCCTCGGAATTTTTACTCCGTTAAATCCGGTTTTATTTATTGCACTTGGTCTGGTGTTTATCATCGCCGGCAAAAATATCAGCAAGAATATCGGCGAAGAAAATATTGAGGAAGAAGTACAGCAGGCGGAGACGGAGGCGGAAGAGATCCGGAAACCGGAGAATGTGGTTTCCCTGCTTCCGGGCGGTCCGGTCGAACTCGTGTAATTTCTTCGGATATGGTATTATTCCGCTGGCAGATGTAAACCAGGGTGGAGATCTTCTGGATCGTGTGGTAATGATCCGGCGGCAGATTGCACTGGAACTTGGTACGGTTGTTCCGATTATCCGCCTGAGGGATAATATCCAGTTAAATCCGAACCAGTATATTATCAAGATCAAAGGCGTGCAGGTAACGGAAGGAGAAATTCTTTTTGATCATTATATGGCGATGAATCCGGGGTATGTGGAGGAAGAAATTACAGGTATTCCTACATTTGAACCGTCTTTCCATCTTCCGGCCATCTGGATTACGGAAGCGCAGAGAGAACGTGCAGAGAGTCTTGGATACACCGTAGTTGATGCACCGTCTATCATTGCGACGCATTTGACAGAAGTAATCCGAAGCCACATCGCAGAGCTTCTGACCAGACAGGATGTACAGAACCTGGTCAACAACTTAAAAGAATCCAATCCGGTTCTTGTGGACGAGCTCACGCCGAAACTTCTTGGCCTTGGAGAGATTCAGAAAGTACTGCAGAATCTTTTGCGGGAAGGCATTTCGATCCGGGATCTTTTGTCTATTTTTGAATCGCTGGCAGATCATGCACAGACATCCAGAGATACGGATGTGCTGACGGAATATGTAAGGCAGAGTCTGAAGCGTGCAATTTCGAGCAAATATTTCCCGTCGAACGAAACGACCAGTGTCATTACGCTCGATCCGAAAGTGGAACAGGAGATCATGTCTTCGGTCAAGCAGACAGAGCAGGGTGCATATCTGACGATGGACCCGGAGAAAACAAAAGCAATTATGGATTCCGTGCGGACAGAAACCGAGAAACTCGAAAGCCTCGGAAAGAATCCGATCATTATTACATCGCCAATTGTGCGTATGTATTTTAAAAAACTCACAGAAGATTATTTCAAAGATCTGATTGTTGTCTCTTACAATGAAGTAGAATCTGATGTGGAGCTGCAATCGGTAGGGATGGTGACAGCATAAATGACAATTAATAAATTTCAGGGAAAAACACAGGAAGAAGCCATTGCAAAGGCAAAAGAAGAATTTGGAGAACGCGCGGTCATTATGAACATCCGTGAGGTAAAACCGAAGGGGCTGTTTCGTGCGTTTAAGAATTCAACATTTGAAGTGACTGCGGCAATGGAGGAAAAAGAACATTTTTCCAATGCCATGCAGGCAGCACAGATGACACAGAGTATGGCAAAAGAAGGAAAACTGCACGACATGATCAATCTTGCGGCGGATGAACCGATTACCATTCCGAAACTGCAGGAACAGGAAGGTAACGCACAGGCAGCCAGACAGGAGCCAGCACGTATGCCACAATCACAGAATCTGGTACAGGAAAATGAAGAGAAAAAATTAGAAGAAAGACTTGAGGTTTTATCTGACCGTCTGGAAAAATCTCTTGGCGGGAAAAATCCGAAGGAGCCGGAGACACCAAAGGGTCCGTCTTCGGAGGAACTCAATTTTGTCCGGATTCTCTACAGCACGCTGTTGAAAAACGAGGTGAGTGAACAGTATGTCAATCAGATCCTTGGCGAAATTGAAAAATTTATCCGCCCGGGACACAGTGTGGATACGATTCTTTCCAATGTTTACCAGAAACTGATTCTGCGTTTCGGTCAGCCGAAATCACTGGATTTAAGCGGAGCAAAACCGCATGTTGTATTTTTTATCGGGCCTACCGGCGTCGGAAAAACAACAACAATCGCCAAAATTGCTTCCAAATATAAAGTGGATTATGAAAAAAAAGTAGCGTTTATTACTGCAGATACCTATCGGATTGCAGCAACAGAACAGCTTCAGGTGTATGCAAATATTCTTGACGCACCTATGTCTATCGTGTATTCTAAAGAGGAACTGAATGAAGCAATTGAAAAATATGCGGAATACGATCTTGTTTTTGTTGATACTGCTGGATTTTCCCATAAAAATGAGGAACAGAAAGAAGATATCAGAAACCTGATTCAGGGAGTCAGCCCTGAATATACAAGTGAAGTATATTTGGTTCTCAGCGCTACAACGAAATACAGAGATTTGCTTGATATTGTAGATACCTATCGCACAATATCAGAGTTTAAACTGATTTTTACAAAACTGGATGAGACATCAACGTATGGAAATTTGCTCAATATTAAGCTGTATTCAGATGCGGAACTGTCTTATACGACAAATGGACAGAATGTACCAGATGATATTGAATTATTCGATACACAAAAGATCGTGAAACAATTATTAGGGGGCAATTCGTGATGGATCAGGCAGAACAATTGCGAAATGTAATAAAACTGCACAATCAGAATAATCAGAATAATGCACGCGTAGTGACAATTACCAGCGGAAAAGGCGGAGTCGGAAAGTCGAATCTTGCGGTAAATCTTGCTGTATGTCTCAGAAAAGCAGGCAAGCGGGTAATTATTTTTGATGCTGATTTTGGTCTTGCAAACGTTGAGGTAATGTTTGGCGCAATTCCACAGTACAATTTGTCTGATTTTATATACCGTGGAAAGTCAATTCGTGAAATAATCACACCGGGACCGATGGATATCGGCTTTATATCCGGCGGATCCGGGATTATAGGATTGAACAATCTTACAAAAGAACAGATTTTATATATCGTAAATTCGATTGACACATTGAATGAACTGGCAGATTTTATCCTGATTGATACGGGTGCAGGAATCTCGGATCAGGTTCTGGAATTTGTTATGGCAAGTCCTGAGGTATTACTGGTATCCACACCGGAACCAAGTTCCCTGACGGATGCGTATTCGCTTTTAAAAGCATTGTACTGCAATCCCGATTTTGTGGAGGAAGAGACAACCATCCACATAGTAACCAACCGGGTAAATTCCCGGGACGAGGGACAGGCAATTTATGAGAAAGTGAATTCCGTAGTGTCTAAGTTTTTACATGGAAGTCTGAATTATCTGGGGATGATTCCACAGGATGCTGCTTTGGAACGGGCAGTAAGACAGCAAAAGACAGTTACCATGAGTGATCCGAATGCAAAATCCGCAAAGGCAATTTCCTGCCTTACAGATCATCTGTTAAACGGCACCCAGCAGAAGGCACCGGTACGGTGGGGAATAGCACAGATGTTTTCCAGTTTTTTATCAAACCGAAAATAGGGAGATGAATAATTATGAAACTTTCAGATGTGATTACTCCGGGAGACAAAATTGATATTAAAATGCTGCATGAAGCGAACCAGGAAGATAATGGAGGAGAGATCGCGAAAATCTATCAAAGTGCGGTCAGCGACATTTTTTCGGATCAGGAATTGGAAATTTCTATGCCGACAAGTGGTGGAAGAATGGTGTTATTTCAACTGGAGAGGGAGTGCAGCATTGTTTTTTATACAAAAGGCGGTATGTATAACTGCACAGCAGTTGTGAAGAAACGTTATCGCAAAGAAAATCTGTATCTGCTTAGAATTGTGATTACTTCCGGATTACAGAAATTTCAGCGCCGGGAATTTTTCCGGATTCCTTATACGACACCGTTAAAATATTACGAAATATCGGAACAGACGGCACAGATGCAGACAACGGAAGAATTGTTTGCGGAAATTCAAAAGCCGGAATATATTGATCAGGTACGTGAGGGAACGATTCAGAATATCAGTGGCGGTGGAATCCGCTTTGTCTCCGGACAATGGATAAAACAGAACCAAAATATTCTTCTGGTGATCAGACTGACAAATGAATATTCGGATGAAACTTTTTATCTTCCGGGACAGGTGATTGCAACAGAAAAACATCCAGCGATAGAGGAAATGTACATTCACCGGGTAAAATTTCTGTTCCGGGATCTCCGGGACCGGGAAAAAATTGTACGCTTCGTTTTTGAGGAAGAGAGAAGAATTCGCAGGAAAGAAGTTGGGTGACTCATATGAAAAAAAACATTTTGGTAGTTGATGATTCTGCACTCATGAGAAGGGTCATGTGTGATATAATCAATTCAGACAGTAAATTTCAAGCAACAGACTATTGCAGAGATGGTCTTGAGGCATATGAAAAACTGAAGCATACCAGTTATGATGGTGTGGTTCTGGATGTGAATATGCCACGCATGGATGGACTGCAGTTACTCGAAAAGTTACAAAAAGAAGGCATACGTGCAAATGTGGTTATGGTAAGTACACTTACCGACAGCAGGGAAGCAGATGTTACCATTTTAGCCATGGAGCGCGGAGCAATTGATTTTGTGGCGAAACCGACAAACATCATAGAGGCAAAAGGAGAGGCATTCAAAAGACAGCTTCTTGGCATATTGAATGCTGTTCTTGCAACACAAAAAACAGCAGGAGGTATCCGTGTGGCAGCAAAACCGGCAGCAAAGGCACCGATAATGCGGAAAGCGACAGGCGGAAAGAACAAACTGGTTGCACTGGCTTGTTCCACAGGCGGACCGAAAGCGTTACAGAGTGTGATTCCGTTTCTTCCGAAAGAACTGGATGCCCCGGTTGTACTTGTACAGCATATGCCGCCGGGGTTTACCAAATCCATGGCTGACAGACTTGATGATCTGAGCAAAATCAGGGTGAAGGAAGCAGAGCATGGAGAGCGGCTGCAAAAGGGATGTGTTTATATTGCTCCGGGCGGAAAACATTTGAAAGTTGCAAAAACCGCAGACGGAAACAACAGCATTGTACTCGATGATGCAACACCGGCAATCGGAGGACTGAAGCCGTGTGCAAATCTTATGTATGATTCACTGACAGCAAGTAGCTATGATGAAATCGTATGTGTTGTCCTGACAGGAATGGGAGCGGATGGAACCAACGGAATTCTTTCGCTGGGAAGATCAAAACCGATTCGCGTAATTGCACAAAACGAAGAAACCTGTGTGGTATACGGAATGCCGAAGGCAATCTATGAAGCAGGTGTGGTAGATGAAGTTGTACCACTGGATGAAGTTGCACAGACAATCACAAAAAACGTGGGGGTAAAATAACATGGATGTAAGCCAATACCTTGAAATCTTTATCGATGAAAGTGCAGAACATTTACAGACGTTAAGTGACTGCATCATGGAACTGGAAAAAGAACCGGATAACAAGGACGTTATCAATGAAATCTTCCGTGCAGCCCATTCTTTAAAAGGAATGGCCGGTACAATGGGATTTAAGAGAATGCAGCACCTGACACATGATATGGAAAATGTGTTCCAGGAAGTCCGCAGCGAGAAAATCCAGGTAGACAGTCAGATGATTGATCTGCTGTTCAAGTGTCTGGATGCAATTGACGGATATCTTGAAAATATTAAGGCAACCTCTGATGAAGGGGAAGAAGACAATGAAGTCATTATCAAGGAACTGAACAATTTCCTCGCAAAAGCAACCGGCCATTCGCAAAGGGGGGGGGCGGCGGCCGCAGAGGCAGCACCTGCAGAAACAGAAAAAGAAGCAGCGGCGCCGACAGACAATGGAGACCACAAACTGTATCTTCAGATTGATCTGACGGATCAGGAGCGGGATGCCGTTATGACTGCAAAAGACAGTGGAATGCATATTTACGGCATGACGGTTATGATCCAGAAAGAGTGCCTTTTAAAAGCGGCCAGAGCATTTTTGGTATTCCGCGAAGTGGAGGCTTTTGGAGAGATTCTTGTATATCGTCCGAGCTCTCAGGATATTGAAGATGAAAAGTTTGAACAGGAATTCAGCTTTTATGTCGCATCACCGGAAAGCTTTGACAAGATCCAGAACGCTGCAAAGAATGTTTCCGAGATTGAAGATGCCGTTGGAGAAGAACTGACTGATTTTTCACCACGCGTAACAGAAACTGAGACGGAAGAAAAGAAAGAAGAAAAACCGGCAGAGACGAAACCGGAAGTACAGGCTGAACCAAAGAAAGCGCCGGAAAAGAAAAAGGCTCCGGCAAAGAAAAACGGTGTAGGAAAACCGGCGACAAGCCGTACGGTCCGTGTGGATATTGAAAAGCTGGATGCTCTTATGAACCAGGTATCCGAGCTTATCATTGCAAAGAACAGTCTGGTATCCATCAGTTCAACGGAAGAGGGAGGCTTTACCAATCAGGGATTTCATGAACAGATTGAATATCTGGAGCGAATCACCACAAGCCTTCATGAATCTGTTATGAAAGTCCGGATGGTGCCAATTGAGAGCGTTGTAAATAAATTCCCACGTATGATTCGTGATCTGTCCCGTACATTGAATAAGAAGATGGAACTGGTTATGACCGGTGAAGATACCGAGCTGGATCGTACCGTAGTGGATCAGATCGGTGATCCGTTACAGCATTTGCTTCGTAATTCTGCGGATCATGGTCTGGAAGACACCGAGCTTCGTATCCAGAGAGGAAAGCCGGAAGTCGGAAATATTTTCCTGAATGCATATCAGGAAGGAAATAACGTTATTATCCAGGTGGGTGATGACGGTAACGGAATTGATACCGAAGCGGTAAAAGCAAAGGCAATCGAGCGAAATATTATTACACCGGAACAGGCCGAAGTCATGACACAGAAAGAGATCATAAATCTCCTGTTTATGCCAAGTTTTTCCATGGCAAAGAAGATTACAGATATTTCCGGAAGAGGCGTTGGCCTTGACGTTGTAAAATCTAACATTGAGCAGCTTGGCGGTGATGTGGAAGTTAAGACAAAACTTGGGGAAGGAACAACATTTACCGTTCGTCTTCCTCTGACACTTGCCATTATTCAGGCATTGATGGTTGAAGTCCGCGATGAAAAATATGCCATTGCCCTTGGGTCCATTGCAAATATTGAGAGTGTACCGGTCAGCAGCATCAAGTATGTGGAAGCAAAAGAGGTTATTCATCTGCGTGGAAGCGTTATTCCGCTTGTTCGTCTGGACAAACTTCTGGATATTGAACCAAGAGAAGAAGAACCGGAAAGCCTTACCGTTGTTATTGTAAAGAAAGGCGACAGTCAGGTAGGACTTGTTGTTGACGATCTGATGGGACAGCAGGAGATCGTTATTAAGTCTTTAGGCAAGTATATCAATGGAAATAAGCTGATCAGCGGTGCAACAATCCTCGGTGATGGTGAAGTTGCGTTGATTCTGGATGCAAACACACTGATGTAATGGGGGTGAATGACGATGGCTATTGCAAACAATCAGATTGAAACAAATGAGAATAAAAATAAAGAAAAAGAAGTAAAGCAGTATATCGTAGTTCAGATCGGTTCTGAAAAGTACGGAATTGATATCAGCTATGTCGATAATATTGTGCGTATGCAGAAAATTACCCGTGTGCCAAAGGCACAGGAGTATTTCAAGGGAATCATCAATCTTCGAGGCGAAATTGTGCCGGTTATGAGTATCCGTCTGAAAATGGGACTTGAGGATGATACCTTTACTTCGGCATCCCGGATCATTATTTTAAAGATCGAAGATAAAGGGTCTTTAGGTGTGATTGTAGATGAGGTTTGTGAGGTTGTAAATCTTTCTGAGGATCAGATCGAAAATAACAATATCAATTCAAATCATGTAAAAGATACTTTTATCAATGGTATTGGAACAAGCGGAGATCAGCTGATTTCCCTGTTTGAAATCAATGCGATTGTAGACGAAAAAGATAACACATAAGACAACTGAGTATAGTGAGGCTATGCCTCACTATACATGGTTATTGGAGGAAAAAGATGAACGATTTTACATTGGATAATGTAAATGAAATGTATATTGACGTACTGCGCGAAATTGGAAATATCGGAGCGGGAAATGCAACAACTTCTCTGGCAAGCATGATCAATGAACAGATTGATATGAATGTTCCGAAAGTAGAATTGATGGAAGCTTCTAAGCTGAGTTCCGCAATTTGTCCGGAAGACGAGATTATTGTCGGAATTTTTCTGGAAGTAACACATGATATTACAGGAAGCATGATGTTTTTAATGCGCATGGATTCCGCCCATTATCTTGTGAACAAACTGATGGGAAGAGACCCGGAAAACGATGCACCTTTTGATGAGATGGATTTATCTGCCATGAAGGAAATCGGAAATATTATTACGGCTTCGTATCTGTCTGCACTTTCAAGTATGACAAATCTTACGATTTTACCATCCGTTCCATATATTGCGGTGGATATGGCGGGAGCGATTCTTAGTGTTCCGGCAATTCAGTTTGGACAGTACGGAAATAATGCGCTGCTGATTGAAACAGAATTTGGCGATGAACGTATGATTAATGGATATTTTATCTTGATGCCTGAGGAAGAGTCCTATGCAAAGATTTTATCCTCTCTTGGAATTCAGCTATAGAGGAGATCGTAGAATATGGGAGAAGTGATCAAGGTTGGAATGGCAGACCTGAAAACCGCAAAAGCTCCGAATACACTCACGACACTGGGGTTGGGCTCTTGTATCGGATTAACACTTTATGATCCGGTGACGAAAATCGGTGGATTGGTACATTATATGCTGCCAGACAGCACAAAATTAAAAAATAATACCAATATTGCAAAATTCGGGGATACCGGAATCCGTGAACTTTTAAGACAGATTCTGGCTTTGGGAGCAAATCAGAGAAGACTTGTGGCAAAGATCGCGGGGGGTGCATGCATGTTTGAAACGAGCGGACTTTCGTCTGTGGGAAATGTAGGCGCACGCAATGCGGAAGAAGCAAAAATTATTTTGAAAGAATTAAGGATCCCGCTGATCGCGGAGGATACCGGTTTAAATTACGGACGTACGGTAGAACTGGATTGTGAGACCGGAGATTTCAGAATTAAATCGGTGGGAAAAGAAATTAAAGTAATATAGAGGGACAGAAGATGAAAACCAATGGTGTACCGGCTATTATTATGTTGGCGGCAGGGTTTATTGACTGTGTGATTGCAATTCTTACGCACATGTCACTTTGGAATTTTACAAGACAGCTGTTACTGGTACTTGTCCTGTTTTATGTGATCGGTTGTGTGGTAAAAATGATCATTGACCGAAACTTCAAGGATATGGAAGATGACCAGAACGGGGAAGAAACGGAAGAGTCTAAAGAGGAGCAGGAAGCGGAAGGCTCTGAGGAACAGGAAAATACTGAACAGGCCAAAGATGCACAGGAGCAGTCGCAGGAGCAGCCGGAGGTTCAGGAGGAACAACAAACAAAGTAATTAACCGGGGCGGAATGATGTAGATGAAAACTGCGGATAAAGAAAAACTCTGGGATGCGTATCGTCAGAAGAAAACGCAGGAGATCAGAGAACAGCTGATAATTGAATATGCGCAGCTTGTAAAACTCGTAGCGGGAAGACTCAGCATGTATCTTGGACACAATGTGGAATATGATGATTTGGTCAGTTATGGGATTTTCGGACTGATTGACGCAATTGATAAATTTGATCTGGAAAAAAATGTAAAATTTGAAACATATGCGAGTTTGCGGATTCGTGGTGCTATTTTAGACCAGATTCGTAAAATGGACTGGATTCCAAGAAGTGTCCGGCAGCGACAGCGCAAAATTGATGAAGCGATGAAACAGATCGAGATGAGGACCGGTAAAACAGCTTCGGATGAAGAACTTGCAAAGCAGCTGGGGCTGACGGATGAGGAACTGTGCAGCTGGCAGACACAGCTTAAGGTGACCAATGTTGTGTCTTTGAATGAATTTGAAGAAACCGGTCCGGAGCCAATGATTGATTCGGCGCATCCGGTTCGGTTTTCACAGCCGGAAGAAGTGGTGGAGGAAGAAGAATTAAAAGAAAAACTGGCGGAATCCCTGGAACTTCTGACGGAGAAAGAGCGGCGCGTTATTGAACTTTATTATTATGAAGATATGACATTAAAAGAAATCAGTAAAATATTGGAAGTGTCAGAATCACGTATTTCCCAGTTACATACCAAAGCATTAAACAAGATGCGTAAAAAAATGGGTGTTTATATGAATATTCTGACGGAGTAGGAGCGGATCTATGGCAATTGCACCAATCAATTATGCTACGATACAGCGTACCGCAGACATCGAGACATTCAAAAACCAGCAGGATACAAAACCGATGGTGGATCAGCAGAATATTCAGGTGCAGGTGGATCACAGGGAGGATGTTCTGCATCATCAGGTCATCCATCCGGAAGAAAATGAGCAGCTGGATAATCACACAGATGCCAGGGAAGAAGGAAAAAACAAATATAAAAAACAGGGATCTGTGAGAAAAAAAACAAACAAGGAAACGAAGCGGACGGGTGGCAATCCGGTTGGCGGCAGTTTTGATATGAAAATCTGAGGGAAAATATATGACGGGTGTGGAAATTACACTGATTCTGGTTGGAATCATTTTTGTTCTCGTAAGCTTTTTTGTTCAGGAAAAACTTACCCCGAAAGATGTACAGGAGATAACCAGATTAAGTGAGAAGGAATTAAAGATTATTGTCGAGCGGGAACTGAAAAATGCAAATGACAAGGTAGAAGATGCAATCGATGCAGTGGTAGAACAGTCCCAGGAGAATGCCAAGCGTCTGATGGAAAAAGAAACGAATGAGAAAATTATGGCAATCAACGAATATTCCAATACGGTGATTGAATCAATGAATAAAACGCATAATGAAATTCTCTTTTTATATAATATGCTCAATGACAAGCATACGGAACTGACCGGGCTTGCATCGCAGCTACAACAGTTTTCGGAGCAGGTAAAACATACACAGGATGAAATGATGACACATCTGACGGAAACGGTAAAAGAGCCTGAACCGGCAAGAACGGAAGTGTCAGAGCCTGTGGAGGAACAGCCGCAGCAGATTTCACCAAAAGCATCTGTGGCAGAGGAAACCGATAACGGAAGCTTCAACGATCAGGTACTTGCACTTCATCAAAACGGAGTGTCTGATGTGGAAATTGCCCGTAAGCTGGGACGGGGGCTTGGAGAAGTGAAGCTGGTGATCGGATTATACAAAGGGGAAGATGTCAGTGAGATTTAAATATTATTTACGTGGCTGCGGACTTGGAATTCTGGTTGCCTCGCTGGTATTTATTGTATCATTACATGCACACGGCGGAGCAATGTCGGATGAAAAAGCTATGCAGAGAGCTTCGGAACTTGGAATGATCATGCCGGATGACACACAGACGCAGGAAGCAGAAACGCAGACAACAGAACTTCCGGTAAAGGAAACGAATCTTCCGGATACACAAAGAACGACACAGGCAGTGACACAGAAGGTTCCGCAGAACGATACACAAAAACAGACGGAGCGTGATACTTCTTCGGAACAGAATGACACACCAAAAGAGTCGGAGAAAAAGGCGGAAGAAAAGAAAAAAACAAAGGACTCTCAAAAGAAAGAAGAAGAGAAGAAAAAAGCGCAGGAGACCGAGAAGGAAGAAACAAAAAAGGAAAAAGTCTCCATTACAATAAAAGGCGGAGAAGTGTGCAGGGAGATTGCACAGGATCTGCAGGAGAAAGGACTTGTCAAGGATGCGGAAGATTTCCGCAAATATATGCAGGATCACAATTATGCAAGATATATCCGTGTGGGGACATTTACGCTGGAAAAGGGAATGAACTATAGCGAGATTGCGAAAGTACTGACAAAAAAATAGTATAATAAAGCTTGCAAGAAAGCCTTTGGTATGATATAATGCCAAAGGCTTTAAATTTTATTAAACACATGTATGGAAGCTGCCGGTGCCGGATCTACGCTTTTCCGGTGGCAGACTAATAGGAAGTACATGGAAGAAATCAACCAAACGGAGGTAATTAAAATGAGCGTAATTTCAATGAAACAGTTACTTGAGGCAGGTGTTCATTTCGGACATCAGACAAGAAGATGGAACCCTAAAATGGCTCCATACATCTACACAGAGCGTAATGGTATCTACATCATTGACTTACAGAAGTCTGTTGGCAAGGTAGATGAGGCATATGATGCAATTTCCGATATCGCTGCTCAGGGTGGTACCATTCTTTTCGTTGGTACAAAGAAGCAGGCACAGGATGCTATTAAGACTGAGGCAGAGCGTTGCGGAATGTACTATGTAAACGAGAGATGGTTAGGTGGAATGCTTACAAACTTCAGAACCATCCAGAGCCGTATTGCACGTCTGAAAGAAATTGAGACCATGTCTGAAGATGGAACATTTGATGTTCTGCCAAAGAAGGAAGTTATTGCACTGAAAAAAGAGTGGGATAAGTTAGAGAAGAACCTTGGCGGAATCAAGGATATGAAGAGAATTCCTGACGCTATCTTTATCGTAGATCCTAAGAAGGAGAGAATCTGCGTACAGGAAGCACAGTCTTTAGGAATCACACTGATCGGTATCGCTGATACAAACTGTGATCCGGACGAGTTAGATTATGTAATCCCAGGTAATGATGATGCAATCAGAGCCGTTAAGCTTATCGTTTCCAAGATGGCAGATGCTGTTATCGAGGCAAAGCAGGGAACTGAGGAAGTTGCTGCAGAAGCTGCTGAGGAGACAGTAGAAGAATAATTTTTGCATAATCATTCGAGAATTGGAGGAAAAAAAGATGGCAATTACTGCTGCTATGGTTAAGGAACTGCGTGAGATGACAGGCGCAGGTATGATGGATTGTAAGAAAGCTCTGACAGAGACAAACGGAGATATGGATGCCGCTGTTGACGTTTTGAAAAAAAGCGGTGCAGCCAAGATGGAAAAGAAGCAGAGCAGAATCGCTGCGGAAGGTATCGCAAGAGTTGCAGTAAACGGAAATGTTGCTGTTGTAGCTGAGGTTAACTCAGAGACAGATTTCGTTGCTAAAAATGAAACATTCCAGGAGTTTGTTCAGACAGTTGCAGATACAGCACTTGCTTCTGATTTAAACGGTGGAGCAAACGGCGAAGATATCGAGGCACTTCTTGCTACAAACGGACTCAGTGATCTGCTTGTTGAGAAGACAGCAACAATCGGAGAGAAGTTATCTGTGCGCAGATTCGCAAAGGTAACCGGTGATGCTGTTGCTTCTTATATTCACGGTGGCGGAAGAATCGGTGTTGTTATCGCTGCAGACGGTGCATCTGATGATGCTGCAAAAGAGGCTCTTACAAACATTGCTATGCAGGTTGCTGCAATGAACCCACAGTATATCAGCAGAAACGATATTTCCGCTGAGGAACTTGCAAAGATCAAAGAGATCACAATTGACAGTGCATTAAATGATGCAACAACTCTTCCAAAGCCTATCTTAAACAAATTACTGGACAAGGCAATCGGCGAGAAGGTATGGAGTGATGAGGATATCAATAACTTCGAAGAGCATAAGAGCAATATGAATTATGTCTGGAATTTCCTTTCCGATGCTGCAAAGGTTCAGCTGGGTGAGCTGGCTATGGCAGATAAGGCGTCTATCACTGCTGAGAAGATGTTCGGCGGTCTTGTAGAAGGTCGTGTATCCAAGCAGTTAAAGGAGATCTGCCTTCTTGATCAGACATACGTTAAGGCGGAAGATGGCAAGCAGTCCGTAGCTAAGTATCTTGAGTCTGTTTCCAAGGATCTTAAAATCACCAAGATGATTCGTTTCGAAGTTGGCGAGGGTATGGAAAAGAAACAGGAAGATTTCGCAGCAGAAGTTGCTGCCCAGATGAACGCATAATCCGTTCACAGAGTCAAGCTGTGTGAAAACACATAAGGAGTCGTGGTTTTGGAAAAATAAAGAAACCGTGGCTCCTTTTTTATAACAATTTTACAACAACAGGGAATTAAATCTTTACAAGTTTTCAAAATATGTTAAAATAGAAAAGGATATTTCCCGGTGGAGGAACAGGATGAGTACAAAAGATTCAGAAGCTCTGGAGCAGCAGCGTCAGAGGAGAAATCGCATCAACCGTATGAAAACGGGAATCATTGTGACGATTACGGTATGGATGCTTGTCTCACTGTTGGCAATTATCCTTCTGACGGTGCAGGTAGCACGTTTGAGCAGCCATGTAAAGAGACTGGAGAAAGCGGGACAGACAACCGTTTCGCAAAATATTCCGGATTCTGAAAATGTGCAGGCTGCGGATACAGAAAGCAGTGGGCAGGAGACACAGAAATCTGCTTACGATAAAGTTGTGACGGGGATTGATTCCGGGGACAATATGGCAAAAGCGGGAGATGCACATAAAGTATATCTTACTTTTGACGGCGGACCGGATGAAAATACGGACAAGATTCTCGACGTATTGGATAAATACGGAGTAAAAGCAACTTTTTTCGTAGTAGGGGATGATTCCAAGGATATGCAGGAGGTCTATAAGAGGATTGTAAAAGATGGACATACACTTGGAATGCATTCCTTTTCCAACAAATACAGTACAATATATGCCTCCACAGAGGCATTTGAACAGGATTTTGATAAGATTTCCTCATATCTGAAAGACGTTACGGGAGTCAATAGTCTCTATTATCGTTTTCCAGGAGGAAGCAGCAATGAGATCAGCAATGTAAATATGGCTGAATTCGTTCGTGTCTTAAATGAAAAGGGAATTACATACTTTGACTGGAACGTTTCCGCAGGAGATACTTCATCGGATTATACGGTGGATGATGTTGTGACAAATGTGACAGAAGGAGTAAAAAGATACAAAACCTCGGTTGTGTTATTACACGACGGAGATGACAAGTCAACAACGGTAGAGGCTCTGGAACCTTTGATTCAGAAACTGCAACAGATGAAAGCTGAGATTCTGCCGATTGATGAAAATACAAAAGTCATTCAATATATCAAGGCAGATAGTGTTGAATAAATATGAGTGGAGGAAGCACGATGGGATTATTTAAAGATTTTAAGGATGATTTTTCCCAGGCAGTCAATGAAATGATGCCGGGAGCAGACGTTCCGGGAAAAGAAAACAAGACAGAAGATCTGGTAGTTAACACTCTGGGAGAAGATGTGGATGTAAAATCCGAATTATCCAAACTGGATGGTTTACTGGAGCAGGTACAAAAGGATGACGGGTCTGATACACAAAAGTTAGAGTCGGAGCTTCCACCAATTCACAAAGAGGATAAAAAACCGGTGATCACACCAACTGTGGATCCGGTAATCAATACATTTAATGAGGAGAAAAAAATTATGAGCGACACAACAATGGAAACCCCAAAGCCAACAGCACCAGTGATGAATAACAAAGTGAATCCGGATGCAGTTTCAGATGAGACATCTGTTATAACCGCAGGAACCGTTCTGACCGGTGATATCGCGTCTGACGGATCATTTGATATTCAGGGAACCATCAATGGAAATGTAACCTGCAATGGTAAGCTGGTTGTAACCGGAACGATTAACGGAAACAGTGCAGCTTCAGAGTTTTTTGCTGATGTGGCAAAAGTAGAGGGAGAAGTTGTAAGTTCTGGTACGGTTAAGATCGGAGCCGGTTCTGTGATCATTGGTAATATTTCAGCAGCTTCTGCAGTTATTGCTGGTGCGATCAAGGGTGATATTGATGTACAGGGACCTGTTGTTGTTGATACGTCTGCAGTGGTAATGGGAAATATCAAATCCCGTTCCGTACAGATTAATAACGGTGCAGTAATCGAAGGTTTCTGCTCTCAGTGCTATGCTGATATTGATGTACAGGGACTTTTTGACGGAAAGTAAAATTAATCATAGGAGACAGATACGATGAAACGTATTTTATTAAAACTCAGTGGAGAGGCACTGGCCGGGGACAAGCATCATGGATTTGATGAGCCGACAGTTACGGTTGTTGCAAAGCAGGTAAAGCAATTGGTAGATGCAGGTGTACAGGTTGGTATTGTCATCGGAGGAGGCAACTTCTGGAGAGGACGTACCAGTGAGACGATCGACCGTACAAAAGCAGATCAGATCGGTATGCTTGCTACGGTTATGAACTGTATTTATGTGTCAGAAATTTTCCGTTCCGTTGGAATGATGACTTCCGTGCTTACTCCGTTTGAGTGCGGATCTATCACAAAGTTATATTCCAAGGACCGTGCAAATAAATATTTTGCACATAACATGGTTGTATTTTTTGCAGGTGGTACCGGACATCCATATTTCTCAACAGATACGGCAACGGTACTTCGTGCGGTAGAGATTGAAGCAGATGGAATTTATCTTGCCAAGGCAATCGATGGTGTATATGACAGCGATCCGAAAGTAAATCCATCCGCTAAGAAATATGATCAGGTTTCCATTCAGGAAGTCATTGATAAAAAACTTGCGGTCGTTGATCTGACAGCATCCGTAATGTGCATGGAAAACCACATTCCAATGTATGTATTCGGACTTGGTGAAACGAACAGCATTGTAAACGCGGTAAACGGCCAGTTCAACGGAACCGTCGTTACTGTGGACTAGGAGGATATAGTATATGGACGAGAGATTACAGATTTTTCAGGATAAAATGGAGAAATCCCTTGCCAATTTAAATGAGGAGTTCGCGGGAATCCGTGCAGGACGTGCGAATCCGCATGTGTTGGACAAACTTCGTGTTGATTATTACGGAACACCGTCTCCGATTCAGAGCGTTGCAAATGTCAGTGTTCCGGAGCCGAGAATGATTCAGATTCAGCCATGGGAAGCATCTATGGTAAAAGAAATTGAAAAAGCCATTCTCAGTTCGGATCTGGGAATTAACCCGACGAATGACGGAAAACTGATTCGTCTGGTATTTCCGGAACTGACCGAAGAGCGAAGAAAAGAGCTGGCAAAAGATATTAAGAAAAAAGGTGAGGGTGCCAAGGTCGCTGTGAGAAATATCCGCAGAGATGCGATGGATCATTTCAAAAAAGTAGGCAAGGCGGAGGATATTTCCGAGGACGAGATCAAGGATCTCGAAGACGGAATCCAGAAACTGACCGATCAGTATGTTGCACAGATTGACAAGGCTGTGGATGCCAAGTCGGATGAAATTCTTACAGTATAAGATGTTTAAGGGACATAAGCCTGTGGCTATGTCCCTTTTTCACTTGCAGGAAAGAGGGGAACAAGATTGATGAAAATTCCAAAACATGTGGCGATTATACTCGATGGGAATGGAAGATGGGCAAAAAGCAAGGGTATGCCACGCAATTACGGACATACCGTTGGCGCAAAGAATGTAGAAACGGTTTGTCAGGCTGCAGATGAGCTTGGAATTGAGTACCTGACACTGTATGCATTTTCCACGGAAAACTGGAATCGTCCGGACAGCGAAGTGGCTGCACTGATGAAACTGCTGGAGAGTTATTTGAAAAACTGTATCCGCACGGCAAATAAAAATAATATGCGGGTACGTGTGATTGGGGAACTTTCCAGATTATCCGAAAGTTTTCAGAAAAAGATTCAGGAACTGGAAGAAGTTTCCGCGGCAAATACGGGATTGAATCTGACCATTGCCATCAATTATGGAAGCCGGGATGAGATGCTTCGGGCCATGAAGCATATGTTTACTGATATAAAGAATGGCAGAATCACGGAGGAGGAAATCAATGAGAAAACCTTTTCCGGATATCTGGATACAAGGGAACTTCCAGACCCGGATTTACTGATTCGTACAAGTGGAGAGCAGCGGCTTTCCAATTATCTGCTGTGGCAGCTTGCGTATAGCGAATTTTATTTTACGGATGTTCCGTGGCCGGATTTTCATAAAAAAGAATTGGAATTAGCTGTGGAAGCGTATAATAAACGAGACAGACGCTTTGGCGGACTTAAGGAGGAAGAATAGGATGTTTAAAACGAGACTGTTAAGCGGAATCGTGCTGGTAATTTTGGCTCTGTTTTTGATTATTTCAGGCCATGAAATTTTATTATTTGCAACACTTGCCATTTCCTGTATCGGAATGTTTGAATTATATCGAGTGTTCAAGATGGAAAAGACCGTTCTGGCAGGCGTTGGATATCTGGCGGCAATCGTTTATTACTGTAATTTACAGTGGAAGTTTCTGCCGGATCTTATGATTTTATTTATGGCATTTTTGATTCTGTTAATGTTTGTATTTGTATTTGCATATCCGAAATTTCATGCAGATCAGGTGATGGCAGCATTTTTTGGATTCTTCTATGTAGCGGTCATGCTTTCTTATGTATATCAGATCCGTACGCTTGAGAGAGGGTTATATCTTGCCTTTCTTGTATTTTTATGTTCGTGGGGATGCGATACCTGTGCATATTGCGTCGGAATGCTGATCGGAAAGCACAAGATGTCGCCGAAACTCAGTCCGAAAAAATCGGTAGAGGGTGCAGTGGGAGGTGTGGCAGGTGCTGCGCTTCTGACCGCTTTATATTGTTTTATTTTCCGTAGCCCGATGCATCTGGAACGTGGAGAAATTGTAATTCTTGCTGTGATTGCGGCAATTGCCGGACTGATTTCCATGGTAGGGGATCTGACAGCTTCTGCCATCAAAAGAAATTATGATATCAAGGATTACGGAAAGCTGATTCCCGGTCATGGAGGAATTCTCGACCGGTTTGACAGCATGATTATTACTGCACCAATCATTTATTTCCTGGCGCTTCATATGCTGTAAGAGGTGAACGATGAAAAAGATAGCAATTTTGGGATCGACAGGGTCCATTGGAACACAGACACTTTCTGTGATTGAAGAACATGCAGATGATTTTGAAGTGACCGCACTTGCCTGTGGAAACAATATCCGTCTGCTGGAAGAACAAATGCGGAAATTTCGCCCAAAGCTTGTTGCTGTGTGGAGCAAAGAGGCAGCAGCTTCCCTTCGGGTCCGCACGGCGGATCTGGGCATTCCTGTGGAAACCGGAATGGATGGATTACTTGCGGTTGCAACTTATGAAGAGTCGGAAATTTTGGTGACGGCGATTGTCGGGATGCTCGGAATCCGGCCGACCATTGCAGCCATAAAGGCAAAGAAAACGATTGCCCTGGCAAACAAAGAAACGTTAGTTACGGCAGGACATCTCATTATTCCGCTTGCAGCGGAGTATGGAGTGTCTATTCTTCCGGTAGACAGTGAACATAGTGCCATTTTCCAGTCTTTGCAGGGAAACGAAGAAAATCCGATCAGTAAAATCCTTCTTACCGCATCCGGAGGACCGTTCCGGGGCAGAAAGAAGCAGGATCTGCTCCATATACAGGTGGAAGATGCATTAAAGCATCCGAACTGGTCCATGGGACACAAGGTGACCATTGATTCTTCGACACTTGTGAACAAAGGGCTTGAGGTTATGGAAGCAAAATGGCTGTTTGGTGTGGAACTCGAACAGATTGAAGTTGTCGTGCATCCGCAGAGTGTCATTCATTCTGCTGTGGAATATGAGGATGGTGCAGTGATTGCGCAGCTTGGAACGCCGGATATGCGTCTGCCGATTCAGTATGCACTGTATTACCCAAAGCGGAAACATTTATCCGGGAAGCGTCTGGATCTTTTTGCTCTTCGTGACCTTACGTTTGAGCGCCCGGATACGGATACCTTCCGTGGGCTTTCCCTGGCATATGATGCTGCCAGAAGGGGAGGAAATATCCCAACGGTTTTTAATGCCGCAAATGAAAAGGCAGTGGCAATGTTTCTGGACAGAAAAATCGCTTATCCGGAAATTACGGAAATGATTGAAGCTGCAATGGAAGAAGTCAGCTATATCGTACATCCGGATTTAGAGCAGATCTTAGAGACAGAGCAGGCAACATATGAATATATAGGGGGCAGGTGGTAAAAAAAAATGAAAATTGTATCATTTCTTATCGCATTTGTAATTTTTAGTATTGTAATTTTATTTCATGAACTGGGGCATTTTTTGCTTGCAAAGGCAAACGGAATCCGGGTAAATGAATTTTGTTTCGGCCTTGGACCGACTATCTGTGGGATACAAAAAGGCGAAACCAAATACTGCATTAAGGCATTTCCGTTTGGAGGAGCCTGCATGATGGAAGGGGAAGACGAAGATTCGACGGACAATCGTGCATTTGGTAAAAAGCCGGTATGGGGACGTATGAGCGTCGTATTTGCAGGACCTTTTTTTAACTTTATTCTTGCATTTATTTTCGCGTTTATCCTGATGAGCTGTGTGGGATATGATAAGCCGGTTCTTTCCGGGGTAATGGAAGGATATGCCGCAGAAGAGGCAGGTCTTCAGGAAGGGGATGAGATTATCCGGATGAATCATTTTTCGGTTCATTTCAGCAGAGAAATCACTGCATACGGAACATTTCATTCCGGGGAAACCATTAAAGTCACTTATGCAAGGGATGGGCAGAAACATACGACAACACTGGTTCCGAAACTGGATAAAGAGACCGGAAGATATCTGTACGGATTTCAGACCATGGGAAATGTCCGGGTAAAGGGAAACGTGCTCACAAACTTAAAAAACAGTTTTTACGAGGTGCGATACTGGATTTATACCACTATCCAGAGTCTGAAAATGCTTGTGACACGTCAGGTATCTCCAAACGAACTGAGCGGACCGGTCGGTATCGTAAAATCAATCGGAGACACCTATCAGCAGTCTGTAAAAAATGACGGGTATTACTATGCACTTTTGAATATGCTCAACTGGACGATTCTTTTATCTGCGAATCTGGGCGTTATGAATCTGCTGCCGCTTCCGGCACTGGACGGAGGCCGGCTGTTATTT